>Ga0307507_10001878_pt1 | contig 45812 bp, 17 predicted proteins | sample 7_EM_MG_FD_207223 | JGI IMG/M metagenome (GOLD analysis project Ga0307507, IMG submission 207223) | Populus trichocarpa ectomycorrhiza microbial communities from riparian zone in the Pacific Northwest, United States - 7_EM | ecosystem: Host-associated > Plants > Roots > Unclassified | place... | reverse complement strand
AATTTGGGCTATTTAGTTTTTGAATATAGGCGTTGTTGGTTTAATTATTAATATAAATGTATTTGGGTGCATATGTCTCGTTTGGGGGGGTGTCTCGCTTGGGGGTGAGCCACGTTAGCTCCTGTCAGTGATGAAGAATGCACCATACGTATCACGCCGAACCCGACAATGCCGTCCAGCCAATTAGCGGGCGTCAAAGCCCTGTAGATCTGGCGAATTTCCCGCCGCCCTAGTAGCTTAAGTGGCGTAAGGTTAGAAGGCCGTCTCGTGTGTCTGATCATCGAACGTTTATCTTCCGGCATGAAGCTAATACCTACTTGGGGTTAGCGCGAGCAAGGTGGGCGTACTTGTTGACGGGAATAGGCGAGAATTATACCGAGTTTAGTGAACCCCGCGCATGGCCTTGCCTATCTCGGTGCTGCACACCATCCATAATCTGGATACGGCCGCTACTGCCGGCCCAAGAAGCTTGATTGACGGCTGACTCCCACACAACCACATTGTCTGACTGCTGTGTGGTCTGTGGCTTGCAGATGGAGAATACACAGCTACCACTATCCTCCCATCCATTTCCCACGAAGCTAGCTGCGGGTCACTTACTCTACGGGCACTCCGCGAGTCGTGGTGTTCAGGTTCGTAGCATCCCTCAAGTAACATTCAAACTCCAACGATTTCAGACTCGTTATGCACAGGTATTTAATCTTGTTTTATTACTACTAACTTTCCATAATAAAGCAAGCGAGAATAAGTGCCCAGCCACAATAAATATAAAAGTTTATGCTGCTATCCAACAAAAGTTATCCTACTATCCAAAACAAGGCATAAAATTTGCACGCTCCTGAGGAAAAAGGCTTCCAAATCAAGATAGAAGTGTCCAAGAGCGAATACGTTTGGCAAAAAAAAAATCTTTGGGCCAAGCATGCTTGCTTACCAGCGCTGCCATATGCAGTTAAGTGGTAAACAAGTGACCCTTTGTTACGATGATAAATTTTTGATTTCCTGCAACTTACATAGTCGCTCAACGAGTAACGCGCGCTTTTCGCTCGGGTATGGCCACGTTACCCACTCGTACTTAACAGTACACCGCGAATCATCACACCTAGCTGCCGAGCTGCCACAACTCTCCCCAGACGCAAGCATGAGTCTCGCGGCAAAATAATTTCGTGGATCAACAATACCACTTTAGGTGTCTTAAATGTCCTGTCAGCTTGTATTTCATCGCGCTTTTTGGATGTAGATAAAATCTTTTTGGTTTTCAGCTCAAGTTGCCTCCAAGAGAGTAAACTTTTCTGATATCACACATCTCCGAATAAATTCAAGGGTATACTCTAAGGTCAACGTGACTATCCCCAAGTGTCCGCCCGTCAGCCGCACCCGTTTAAGCAACAACGGCGAGTAAGAATAAGCGGGGTAAGGAGAACGGCCGAACAATATCAAACCATGCATAACGGTACTTCGAGTACTTCATGGGAGGAAAAGTCGTAAAGAGTTGATACTAGGCAAACGGTTCGCTAACAACCGGTGTGCAGGCAGTTGCCGCACGGAGCAGCCGTACATGCTGTTCCGGTCATGAAAAATCCTGGGGTTCGCAGAACCAGGGCTCCATTCACTCTTAGCTCGCGCTGCTGCATACCACAACAAGGGCACGTCACGGCAGTGCAGCTCAGAGATGAAATGACGCACGTGCCGTGAATAGCCCTTCGCGTCCAGTCGGTTCCAGGCGCGTCAGCCATAGCCACGAATGCGCGCTTTCAGGTGGGGGTTTTGGAAGATTACATGCAAGCCACGCCAGGGATAGCACCCTGAGGGTGGTTGGGACCATGGCACAGTACGTCCATGGCCAATCCTCAATGCATATGGCAGCTGGCATGTGCGAGGAACCGAGGGGCTTCTTGCATGCAAGCGCGGTGACCTGGCAGAGCACCGCGGACGGAGATGTGCGCCTCCTCGCCTCAGCTCGCGGGATGGATGAGCGCCAAGTGCACTGTCCACCAGGAAAAGCCATGGCTGTTGAAGCAAAGGGCCATTCATGATCGAGCCTTCCCAGGCTGCTGCGCTTCGGCGTCAGATGAATAGCCACCTATACAGAAAGGCCGTGAACGATGTTGCAGTAACATTCTCTAGCCAAGGGGCCATGGACAGCCTCCTTGCCGAATATCACTGTATGACATTAAACGGGTGACCTTATCGGATAAATGAGACGGCCTTAAGATTTCTCGTAGCAGAAATATCGAATCTTTAGAGCGGTTCACCGCCGAAGGATGTCCCGTAATTGGCCGCCCTCAATATCAAGGGTTTGCCGTGAGTGTTGCTGACCTGACATGACGACGTCTAAGAATAGCTAACCCTTTTCAGAACCCAAGAGAGCCAGACTTACTGTGCCAAGAATACTGCAACACTAACAGCGACCAATAATTTTCTAAAATTTGCGGAAGGCGCCGGTCGCGTTCTTCCACCAACGATGAAAGCAGGGTTCCAATAATGTGGTATTACTCCCAAGCCACCTGCGATAATGCTCATTGTCATTCTTTAAACGCTCTGAGATATTTTCCCCTCTAGCCACAAAACAAGTAGGGTAAAGTACACGTATTAAAAAGAGCATCCCATAAGCATTTTCGTAGTCCCTACTTGCATATGTTTAGGCACAACATATTCCTTACCCTTCCAAATTTTTATCTCCGCACAGGGTGGTTTTGGATAAACCTTATCGCGATAAGTCTTGGCATACCCCAAATAAATTTTCAGTCGCCTTCTTCTTCCTTATTACCGTATAAATATGGCTTTAGAAGTGGAATCAGAAGCTCTTGACTCTGTTGATATCTCTAAATTAAAAAATACAAGAGGTTACTCAGCTCTTTTGATATGGGAGCATACCCGTCTACTAGGCAGTAATGAGCCCGTACGAAATAAAAACGCCCGTCTTTTATTCTATTATAAACACTGCATAGAGTTATACGCTGCATAGTTAACCTCTAACTTCCGAAACCACTTAGCGTTAAAGCATGGCATTACGGTTAAGCCTGAAACTAGTTATACGAAAGAAGCAATATGTGTCACAGTGCTGCAATAAAGTAGACTGAATAACTACGTTGTGGTATGAAGAGGGGAAGAAGGTGGAAAGGGGGTATTGTATATAAATAGTAGGGCCGGCCGCCAAGTTGCTAGTGGTGGGCCAGCTAACAGTAGGGAATAGTACGAGACAGTATGAAACAGTATGCGTCAGGTTAGTGCCGTGACAGTACTCCTTTCCCCTAGATAGTTTGGTCCCCAAACTGAATAGATAACTTAAAAATAGGTAGTGTACGGGGTTGCCTATTTTCTACTATAAAGATGTTAGTTCCGCTTACTGCCCTTAACTAAGCTAATGGCGATTTTCTATACCGGGTATAGAAAATCCTAATTGGTTAGTTTAGTAAGTAAGGTTGGTAGAACTCCACACCGCCACCTAAACTGGTCCGTGTGGCGTTTCTTGGCGAGAATTTGGCCAATTAGATAACTTTAACCGCCGGTTAAAGTTCTATAACATCTTAACCACCACAAATTTTAATGCGGTGGTCGGCCGCAACCTTAGCGTGACTTTTCCTTATCTTATGCCCAGTCTGGAGGTCCTGGCTTCTTAGGGTATTGCTTATAGAAGCGCTATATAGCTTGTTTGTAACCCTTTAGGTCTTCCTCTAGCTGCCAGGTTATATCCTTGTAATATTTCCATTTAATCTTATAAGTTAGGCCCTAGGGGTCTTTGTTGTGTATATTAAGGATTTTCTTAAACTCCCATTTGTCTTCTATATTGCCGTTATTATCTCTCTCTGCCACTCGTCCTTGTATATTACGGCGCTCTACGGTATTAATATTTACTTAGCCAGGGATCTCTTTAGCAGCCTAAAGGCAGACCTTAGATGTATAAAAGGATTTATTTACTTAAATATGGTCTAGGAGGTCTACTATAACTGCCCCTTAGTATACTGCAAGTACGGGGTATAGGCCGTCCTATTTATCGTCCTATTTCTTTTTAGGTCTGTTTGTCTTTATATTTTCTAAGCTAACTATAACTATATTACCTTTGTAGAATAACGCACTCTTATCCCTATAGATATTAGCATTGTCTTTATAGCGTTACTATAAAATCTAGGCTAAGGCCTTAAGCTGTATTAATATCCATTTAAAGCGGTTGGCTATAGAGTCTGTGCGGAAAAACTCCTTCTTTGCTTATGCTGATAGTGTTAGTGGGCGGGGGCCAGCAGGCTTAATTCTAAGGCGAGGGTTAAAGCTATAGTTTATAAAAAATGGGGAGATGCCTATACTCTTATTAACTTGGTTATTTATAGCAAACTTAGTAAGCGGCAGGTAGTTAACCTAGTCGTCCTATATAAAGCTAACAAAAGCATAAAGGTATTTATTTATGGCGGCGTTAATAATTTTAGTTTAGCCGTCTGTTTTTAGGTGCTAGGCTAAGCTTAGTTATAAGGTTGTCTTAAAGCGTTTACTTAGTTATTGCTAGAAGTCGCTGATAAATTATATACTATAATTGGAGATAATTATGCTTGGTATACTATAGAGCTTATATATATTGTTAATAAAGCTATTAACTAGCTCCTCTATTAAGAGTTCTATTACTAGAACAAGGTGTTGCATTTTAGTTAGGCGGTCTATAATAACAAGGATATATTTATATACCTTGCCGTGGCGTTAGCATACTGGTAGCGTTATAATATAGTTAATTGAGATATTGGTCTATGGGCGGGCGGGTAATTTTAGTGGCTTTAGGAAACTGGGCGGGGTAGAATGGGGGGTCTTAGTGCAAAAGCATAGGGTATAGTCTTTAACAAAGGTAGCTATGAACTGGGAGATTCCTAGCTACCAGTATATTTGGTTTAAGAGGTTAAGAGTTTTAACCCAGCTAGGGTAACCAGCGGGGCCGCTGCTATAAGAGCGATGGGTAACTTTTAGGTGGAGGTCTAGGGTGTTAAGGACAAAGAGACATTAGCGGAAGTAGATCTGTTTATTAACGATACTGCATTCTAACTTGTTGCAATAGAGTAATTTCCTAATCTTTTTTGGCTAATGGCGAGCTTTCTAATTATATAGGGCTGCTACTATATCTCTTGCGAGTTTGTTCTCCTGGTATCCTAGCCAGATTAACTTGTTTAGTAACTTTTTGGCTATTTTAGGGTCTAGAGTAGCTATAAACTCCGCGTCGTTAGAGTTATAGGACTTGTATAGTAATTCTTCTAAGATTATAGGGTTAACTTTCTAGGGCGGTATAACAACTTAGGCTTAGTGGTGGAGGTGTTTGTTATTGGCGTCCTTAGGCCTTATTCCTAGTAGCCAGCTTAGGGCGTTAGGGAGCGTGGCTTTGCTGCTAGGTCTGTATATAATTACAAAGTTAAACTATAAAAGAAACTCTGCCTACTGGATTTAGCGCTGGTTTAGCTGCTTAGTAGTTATAAACGTCTATAGATTCTTGTGGTTGGTGATAATTTTAAACAGCTCCTTAGTCCCTTATAGCTTAGGACACTATTCCTCTAAAGCCTTAATAATAGCTAGGAGTTCTTTGTTGTAGATCTTATAGTTATATTCTAGCGCGGAGTGCTTTATAGAGAAGAATGCAACCGGTCTTAATTTTCTATTATTGTTGTATTGGGAAAGGACTTTGCCGGAAGCCTAATTTAATATGTCTGTTTCTACCACTGTTTTCTTTGTGTAGTCATAGTATGCTAGTACTAGTGCTGAAGTAAAGGCTCCCTTAAGGGCCTTAAATAATTTGGCTTGTTTTGGTCCCTATAGCCATCTAATATCCTTCTTTAGGAGTTTTATTATAGGTATAGCGATGGTAGAGTAGCCTTGGATAAATTGTTAGTAGAAGTTCGCGAAGCTGAGAAATTGTTATAGTTCTTTAATTAATGTCGGGTCCTTCTATTTTTATAAGGCCTGTATCTTCTTAGGGTTTATGGTTATGCTATTAGTTAAGATAATTAAGCCAAGGTATTTTGTTTTAGTAGAGTAGAACTTAGACTTATTAATATTAATCTAAAGTCCAGTATTGCCGAGTCTTTAGATGACTTTATTTATATACTTAGTATACTTGGCGTGTGTTTTAGAAAAGATAAGGATATTATTAAGGTAGGTAGTGTAGTAGTTGTTAAGGGCGTTATGTAAAATATGGTTAATATAGTTCTAGAATATAGTAGGTGCGTTATAGAGGCTAAATAGTGTAACTAGTATCTTATAGAGTCCAAACTGGATAATAAATGCTATAAGCTACTTATGGCCCTCTATAATCTGGATCTAGTTAAACGCAGCAATTATATTAAGTTTAGTAAAGTACTTAGCGCTATAAAGTGCGTTAAGTATCTCGCGGATTAGTGGCAGTAGGTATCAATTCTTAATAGTAACTGTATTTAGGCCTTAGTAGTTATAGCAGATTTGTATACCGCTGCTAGGCTTAGCAGCGAGGAGGAGTGGTATAGTAGCTGGTAAGGTCGATTCGCGGATAAAACCCTTATCTAGCATCTTATTAATCCACTTCTTTATACACCTAAGTTTAGTAGGTGAGAGTGGTCTATTTTTATAGTATAGGGCCTAGTTTCTAGGGGTGATCTCAATTTTATAGTCCTATGGTTAATAAGGGGGCAGCTTATCTATATTCTTAGGGAGGAAGTGCTTAATATATTTACTAAACTTCTTTAGTAGGCGTTATAGAATATCTTCGTGGGTTAATCCTGGTTTGCCTTTTAGGAATTTTTTAATATTGGTGTTAACTATCTTCCGATATAAAAGCTCGGGTTTAGTTTTTAGATTTGTCTTAAGGAAGTTATAGAAATAGGGGGGGAGCACTTTATAGGCTTCCTTTATTATATAGTCGCCTTCTACTAGCCGGCGGAAAGACTTTTCTGATAGGTTTGGTACTTCTATTAGGCCTATGGGCAGCTCTTTAAGCAGCTATTAGTGCTTATCTTATTTAACCAGTTCTACTAGCTCTGCTATATAGATCCTTATTACCTTTATATCTTTTTGTTTATAGAACTGGGTAAAATTAACAGTATAGGTGTATTTAATATTGTCTAGGTTAGGGCGTGTCTAGCTCTCTGGTGCTATAGCTAGGCTAGCATGGCTTGGTTAGCCTAGGGGGGTAGAAATAAGGCGGTGGCCCTATATAGTACGTGCGGGAGACAGGTGTGAGGTTGGGTATTGTGGTGGCGCGGTTTCTATTATCTAGGTCTTAGTAGTTCCATAGCTAGTCCTTACTGTAACACGAGCTGTAGTATACATATATAGCATATGGCTTAGTTCTGGGTGTTAGGCTAGGCGGTTAGGGTTTAAACGGTGCCTAGGTTAGGGTTAGATTTTTAGTAGTGGTGGTGTAAAGCGGACCTTCTTCCTTAGTCTTGGTAGGGCTGGCTGGCCTATTATTTTAGTCTTAAGTGCTAGGTTAGTCTAGTCTTCTACTATTTTATTTCTTTATAGCTGTATGGGCTCCCCTTTATTAGGAACGTCTTCTACTATTAGGGCTTTGTATATAGTCCTAGGTACTAGGCTTAGTAGTACTAAGTGTCTATATAGGGCGTCCCTGCTAACGTTGGCTATCCCCTATAGGAGGTAGTGCCTAGAGTAGTAGTCTAAGTTAAAGCGGATTTTAAGTTTCCTAAAGCTAGGACAGGGCTTATGCTTTTAAAGCTAGGGCATACCTAGGATAATTGGGGTAGTGGGTAAGAGTTTGGTAATAAAAAAGAGTATAGCTTTAGTATAGAGGCCGATTGATATTTGGGTAGTAAAGTAGTCCGTAATAAGTAAAGTTAGAATGCTGTCTACAAGGCGTAGTGGCCTAAGTGCTAGCAGCTTCTTAGTTATAATATTATACTTTCTTACAAGACTCTGCGTTGGTAAATGCTATTGCAGTACTACTAGAGTCCACTAGGCTTACTATATTAATATAAACTTAGGGGTATAGGTTATGTAATAAGGAGAGTTAGGTTTAAATAAGGATTAATTTCTTATTACTATTTACTAATTTAAGATTAAGTGGTAGTTTACTAATAAAAAGGACTAATTAATCTAGTAATAGGGACCTAATCTTCTCGTCTTCCTCCTTATATAGTTTAGACCCTTAGGCGCGACTTAGTCTAAGGGTTTGCCTTTTAACGACTAGGGTATAAGGCTGTCTTAGTAGGGCGGTCTAGTGTCTATCTAGCTAGCGGTATTGGTCTCTGTTTTAGTTAGGGTATAGGAAGATAATACCTTACTAACAACATAGCCGTGTTTGTATTCGCTAGCGCGAAGTCGCTAATACTAGGCGTTGTTAACGGGTTGGGCTCCCATATAGGGCATAGTTTGGAGTAACTGAGCCGTAGGGTTAAAGGGGGGGGGTTATCTACTGCGGCCATAATAGGCTCCGCGGTTGCCGCGTCTATAATAGACTCTACGGTCGCTATATCTGCGGTTATTTATTCGTGTTGTTTAATAGGGTGGCATTGGGACTGGGTTTGCTATCTTAGTAGGGTTATAGGTATCCTTCTAGTAGCTAGGTAGGCTATAGGCAAGGCACAGTCTATTATTAACGCGGCGCTTACGCTCTGTGTCTAAGATTCTATTAAGGTTTATAGATTCTCCAGTTACTGCTAGGGTTGGGGTTAACATAGGGGCAGGGGCTTAGGTAGGTAGATAGTGGTTAGCGTTCTTCTTAAGGTTGGCTTAGTGTATATAGTTCGCGAGGTTTTTAGCGAATATATCCATCTACTTGCTCTAACCTGTATAGTTGCTGTTATTAATTTTATGGGCTAGTTTAAGTACCAGCTCTTCCATCTTTGGAGAGATAAACTTTTAGAGTAGGTCTATCTTCTATTTGTCTGTCTTCTTAGCGTAGACTATTAGCTTATCAAGCTCTCCCTTCTAGGACCAGTAATTACGCTCGCCTTAGGGGAAATGGTTAAGCTTATTCTTTATAACCTAGGTTGTGTTGAGGACCTTATAGTGGGCAGTAAGGTCTTTAAGCATATCTTCCTTAGTAGGCCATTTCTATGCAGATATGTTGTTTGGGTTCTTATATATAAGCTTTAGGCCCTGCTTAATAAACTTATAGGCCTTATCCTCTAGTATATCCGAGATATAAAGAATCTGGGACTAAACTGTGTTAAAGTAGTCCTAGTCCTAGTTAAAGACTCCCTTAATTTTAATGTGCTAGGTTTTAAAATTAGCTTATTATTCTAGCGGGGTGCCTTTTCCGCTAAATATTGGCGGGTCTTTAGATCTCCGTTTTTTCTGCTAGGTTACTACTGTTGTTATAGGGGTTGATTGTTTTAGAATAGTAATAGTCTCTGCCTAGGAGTTAATAGTTCCTGTTTAGGAAGCGATAAGGGCACTAAGGTTTTTATTAGCTTTCTTATTGGCGGTGTTTGTGTTATACATGCACTATAGTCCTACTTTGATGTTGTTAAGGAACTCATTGGTATAGTTAATAAGGGTAAGGTAAGCTTTACTAGGCTTAAAGGTCTTAGGGTATAGTAAGGAGCGGTAGATTGTCTATGCGATATTAGGGTATATCTCTATAAATAGGTCTGCGAAAACATCGTGGGGGTTCTAGGTTTTGGCCATTTTAGTATTATTAGTGTCGCCTATCTAGGCGCTAGGTAAAAACTGAGGATTGTTCTAGGACTGTGCTAGGGACGTGTTGGTTTTAGTAGAGGCGCGCGCAGGTCGCGATTGCTCTAGGGTGGAGGTTAATTGGCTAGGGTATGGGGAATTAGTGATCGCGATAGGGCGCAAATTGAAGATACCATAAACTGTTATAGTGCTGCAATAAAGTAGACTGAATAACTATGTTGTGGTATAAAGAGGGGAAGAAGGTGGAAAGGGGGTATTATATACAAATAGTAGGGCCGGCCGCCAAGTCGCTAGTGGTGGGCCAGCCAACAGTAGGGAACAGTACGAGACAGTATGAAACAGTATGCGTTAGGTCAGTGCCGTGACAATATAGGATTAATTAAAAGATCTTTACCTTAAAGCGTCATCTTAAAATGAGATAGAAGAGCTAGATTTAGAAGTACTTTAAGCGGTCCTAAATAAGGAAGTTATCAATGAGGCCCTTATTATATTAATTATTATACAAAACCTACTATTTTAGATGGTTAGATGGCCAGAGTTCTACGTTCTTCTACAGTTAATTAATTCTAAAGTAGACGGCTATATAACTACAGCCTATTTAGCAGTTAGTAAAAAGATTTATAACTTATAGCTATTGCAAAAGGATATTGTATGAAAGAGGCTACAGTTTGCACTAATAAGTATTTATCTCTTTGTTAATATCTAGACCTCTCTAAATAATCACCTTCTCCTCATAATTTGTGGCCATTTTATTAATAGCCAAGAAAAGCTTATAAATGCTCTTCTTGGCCTTTATATGGTAGCCTCTTATAGTGGGGATAAGTAATGGAATACTCTTCTTCTAGTGCTTAAAGACTATGGGATTATATAAAAGCTGGGTACCGTTATATCTAATAACTATACTGTAAATAATAAGCTCTGTTATATAATAAGTAACTAGCTTCTCTAGAAAGAGGAAATTAAATAGAATCTCGCCTACTAACGGATCTGCTATTAGGGTTATATTCTAAACCTTACTATATAGGCTTTCCTCTTTAAAAACTTAATTAATTTTAATAATATTAAGTTATATAAAGAAAAAGGAAAAGATTTAGATCTAAAAGAGGAGAAAGAGAAGGGTAATATATTTTAGAAACTTAGCGTACTTAGAAAGCTTTATAACATTACCATATATGCCCGTAGCTTAGCTAGTTAGATAAGGGAGTTTAAAAGTCTTATAGGGAGAAGAATTCCGCTTAATAATTGTACAAGATGGAATAGCTGGTATTTTATACTTAGCGTAGTAATTTAGAAAGAGTCTGCTATTAATATATATACTAAGCGTAACCTTAATATGCTTAAAAAGGACTATCTTAGTTGTGACGGTGCTAGAGCTTGTCACCTGCTACATTGCCGTTTCCTAGGCAATTTGCCAAAATCTACCAAAATCTACCAAGTCGCTATTGGCTCGCTTACCACTAGCGCCTTAACAACCCCTTTGTATCTTGCCAGTCTCTACCAGTCTTCTTCTTCTTCTTAGCTTAGTATTTTTATATAGTAGCAATCTACAAGCTTTAGTTTAAAAGCATTTATATAAGCCCGTTATATTATACTAAGCTCTCCCTACATTGCCTAGGAAGGCCTTAATAATATCCCACCCTAAAAGAAGACCTTTGTCTGCAACGACGCGTTAATATATTATACTTAGACATTAAAAAAAACTCACACTACTACGCCTAAGAAGGCCCTAATAATATCCTACTTTATAGGCCAGACTATACTTAACCTGCATCCCTAAAAGAACCCCAGAATTAAACCCAAACTATATAATTTTAACGAACCTTAGAAAGCTAACGATAGCCCCTAAAGCGAGCTTATTTAAAAGACCTACCTCTACCCAAGAGGAATACGAGATCTAGTTAGGATTAGAAATTGAAGATAATAACAAAGTTACAAATATGCATAAGCAGATTCGTGCCCTTACAGCCAACTAGAAGGTTAATTGTCTTTAAGCCTAAAGTATATAAGAGACTCTAAAGGAGATCCTAGAAAGCCTTGCTGCCTTATAAAATAGCCTAGCCTCCCCTTTACAAAGCCTTAGTTAACCCATTCGCTTAACTAAATATAATATACTAGAGAGTATAGATATAATCACAAAGTAATTAAAGTCCGTTAAGCTCCCTAACCCTTAACTGCTATTTAATAGAATAGACCTAACCTTTAAGAATTAGAGGATTTAAGTATAAGGAAAGCTCCGTATTAACTATAACTATTTTCCCTCTAAAGAAGCCAAAATGCTCTACCTCTTTAGTTGAACTATTAGGGATACCTAGTAATACCTCTAGGCTAAGTTTAAGGATAAGTTACCTATTTAGTTTATATCTGTTAGCGAAATAATATAGCATCTAGCTGCTATCTATGTTAATCCAAATAAAGTATAGGATACCTGTTATAACTATAACCGCCTAATAATAAAATTAAACTAATTCTTTGCTGAGTTCTAGACCTAATTCTTATACCTAGTAGGCGAAGGCTAGGTTCCCCCTAAGAACTACTGTTTGGACCTATATAATAAGCTAACGGTCTAACTATAAGAGAAGATTGTAGTAGCCTTAAATAACCTACTAACCTACTAAAGACTTGCAGCCTAATATTTATTACTAGATTTAGAACTAAAATAAATTAATGCTTGTTCTAACCAACTAAAGAAGTCCTATAGCAACCGGAACCTATCTACTATGCTAACAGGAGCTGGCGTCGGAAGACAAACCACAACCACCCTTATACTAAAAGCGGCCACAACTACCTACTCGCGAGCCTCGTCTAAATCGCCACGTACTATACCTCCAGCCAATACTTACTGTAATACCCTAATTAACCCTGCCACAGTTACGTGCTTTAATTGCGGAAAGGATAGTTACTTTACTACATCCTACCTAGAGCTAAAGGATATAGGTAATATTAAGGAGATAGATAAAGAAGAAACGTCTAATAAGTTAGGAAAAGAAGAACCCTAGGGAAAAACTCCCCCTTAAGGTATCCTATTAATCTTAAAGAGATTAATCTAAGTTAGCTAATAGGTAGAAAATACTTTACGGTTCCATATATAGTATCTTAAAATAGATATAGAGTTAATATAACTGCCCTTATTAACACTAAAGTAAATGGCTTTGCCTTTATAAACACTACTTATATAAATAATGTTGCTAAGTTCTTAAATATAAATGCTACCTAACTAGAGAAGCCTATTTAAGTAAAAGGCTATAACAGCTAAGCTAGTAAGCCAGTTACCTATGTCTTAAAGCTATATATTACTATTAATAGACAACGCCAGTTTGGCATTCCCTTTTATATCCTAGACTTAGGGTCCCATAACATAATCCTTAGCTAAAAATAGATATTCTACTTTAATATTTAGCTAAATATTTAATAAAGACAGTTTGTCTAGCCGGAGAATAGACTAAAGTCACCCTCTTTTATTAAAGAAATCCGTATTAACCATAAGACATTAGCCGCGAAGGCCAACTCTATTTACTAGTAGGATGTTAGGGACCGCGATCTAGCCTTTACTTAAGAAGATGCCCGCTATAAGGCCGGTAAGAACCCTATACTAATAAGGATACTCCCCTAAAGGACTATAGTTAAGGAGGACTCTACTTATAGAAGTGGAATGGATAGTAATATAGACAACTTCTAAATTATGGAGATCTGGCTAATAGGGAAGAGGACATACTAATAGGACATAGAGGATAACCTTTAGAAGATATAATAAGAGCTAAAAGGAGTAAAGATAATGCTAATATACTAAAGGCCCCTAAGGCCGCGGACACCCCTATTATTATATAACCCCCCTATAGTAGATATCGCGGTAATTAGTGCTATAGGTTTCCACTTTAATATATATTAAAAGGACAGTAAGGTTTTTATAACTAGCTTATATAAAATTAACTAGATTATTAATAAGAAGGAAGAAGGGCTAGTAGAGGAAACTAACAAGGAGCTAGTTAAGCGCCTTCTCCCTATATACCTCTTAGACCATAAAGACGCGTTCTTAAAAGCAGCCTTAAATATACTGCCCCCCTATTAAACCTATAATTATAAGATTTAACTAGAGGCCAACAACTCTCTAGGCTATAGCCCCCTTTACTAGCAAACTATAGAGGAACTAAAAGTAACTAAGCAGTACTTAATTGATAACCTCTATAAGGGGTTTATTAAGCTAAGTTAGGCCCCTTTTATTTCCCCTATTCTATTTATAAAAAAATCTAATAAAGGCCTCTGCTTTTGCATTAACTATTAGAAACTAAACGCCATTACTTAAAAAGATTATTACCCTCTCCCCCTAATTAATAAGACCCTTATACGTCTAAGCCAAGCTAAAATCTTTACTAAGCTTAATATCTGCTGAGCTTTTTACTAAATTAGGATAGACCCTGTATTAGAGGATCTAATAACATTCTATACCCGCTATAGTTCTTATAAATATAAAGTTCTTCCTTTTAGACTAATAAATGGGCCAGCTATATACTAATGGTACATAAATAATGTTCTTTTTAACTACCTTAATAAATTCTGCACGGCTTACCTAGATAATATTCTTATATACTTAGATAATAAACTTAAGTACCAAGTTTACGTTAAAAAGGTCCCAGGGAGACTGCGGAATATAGGCCTATAAGTTAATATTAAGAAATGCGAATTTGGAGTAAAATAAATAAAGTACCTTAGGTTTATTATTAGCATAGAAGGAATTAAAGTTAACCCTAAAAAGGTAGAGGCAATATGTAACTAGAAACCCCTTTATACTATAAAGGGTATCTAGTCCTTTCTCAGCTTCTATAATTTCTACCGTTAGTTTATTCGTGATTATAGGGTTATAGCTAAGCCTCTTATATAACTAACTAAGAACAATACACCTTTTGTTTTTAATAACAGCTATATAAAAGCCTTTAAGCAGTTAAAGAACTAACTTATCTTATCCCTAATTCTCCGTTACTATAACCTAAACCTAAAATTAATGCTAGAAATAGACGCGTCTAATAGAGTAGTAGCAGGTATTCTCTTATAGCTACACCTAGATAGCAAGTAGTACCCTATTACATTCTTCTTAAAGATAATAGCCCTAGCTAAGTATAACTACGAGGTACACAATAAGAAAATGCTGGCTATTATGCAATTATTGTCCTAGTAGCGCGCAGAGCTTAAAAGTATAGACTCTTAAATTAAAGTCTATCCTAATTATAAAGCCCTTAAGTATTTTATAATAATAAAGCAGCTTACTAATTAATAGGCCAGGTAGGCTAAAATACTCTCCTAATTCTTTTTTATAACTATATACCGCCCTAGTAGGCAAAATTCTAAAGCTAATACCCTTACCTAGAGAGAATAGGACGTGGAACCACAGGATAAGCTAAAGGCTTAGTACCAGATACGTGCCCTCCTCCACCCTAAATAGCTTAATCTATATATCCTTAAGGAACTAAACTCTAAATAGAATAAGCTGGCGCCTATAGAAGGAGAGATCCTAGATAAACTAATAGAACCAATTAACTATATCCTAATTACGAACTGCACAGCTAAATCCCTAAAAGCCCTCCGCGACTAAGCTATAAAAGGCAACCCTAATTTAGAAATAAAAAACGGACTGCTTTTATACTAAGAACGGCTTATAGTTCTAGACATTAATAACCTATAAATAGAGCTAATCCATAAAGCCCACTGTTAAGTCTCTATAGCGTACCCTGGTTAAAACAAGACCTACTAACTACTAGCGCCTTACTACTACTAGTAAGGACTCCTGTCCAATATAAAACGATTTATTAAGAATTGTTATGCTTATAAATAGGTAGATACCCCCAGGGATTAAACCCCTAGATAGTTATAACCACTACCAGTTCCTAAACGCCCTTAGTAGTATATTATAATAGACTTTAAATTATTCCTAAAGGACAAATATGGCTATAATATAGCCTTTGTAGTAGTCGACTAACTAAGTAAGTAAGCTATTTCCCTCCCTTGCTTTAAGATTACCACTATAAAAAATATAGCCCGTATATATATTAATAACATTTACCAGATCTATAGCGCTTTTAAGTTAATTGTCTCTAACTATAAACCCTAATTTATATTAGACTTCTAGGACGAATTCTGCCATATCCTTGGGATTAAGATTAAGCTCTCTACTGTATTTTACCCTTAGACTAACAGCTAAACCAAGATTATAAACTAATATCTTAACTAGCAACTTTAACCCTTTATTAATTACTACTAGGACAACTAGTTGGAACTACTGCCTATAATAGACTACGTATAGCTTACACTCCCTTATAATAGTATAGGAATATTGCTATTTAAGTTACTCTATAGATATAAGCCACAAACATCCTTTAATTAGGATAAACCTATAGGACCTATGACGGCCCGCGAACGCCTCAGCTATAAAGAGGCCTAGATATTCGCTAAGAGACTGCCTAAGCAATTATAAAAAAGGCACAAGAAAAGAAAGAGGCTAATATGAACCAACATTATCACAAGGTAAACTTCTATGTAGGAGATAAGGTATGGGTGTTAATAAAGAACTAGAAGACCTAGAGGCCAAGCCGCAAGTTAGACTACTAAATAGCTAGCCCCTATAAGATCCCTAAGAAGATAGGGCACTCTTTTAAGGTTAAGCTACCAGAGTTAATAAAGATCCACTTTATCTTCTCTTTAGACCAACTATGGAAGGCCACGGATAACCCATTACCTAGATAGTACAATAATCCCCCGCCGCCAATTTAGATTATAAAGGACGAAGAATAGGAAGTTAAAGAGATCTTAGCAGTTAAGAAGGACCGTAGTACCTTAAAATACCATACAAGCTAGGTAGGTCATAACGAAGATCTAAAATAGTACCCTGCATCCGATTTTAAGTACTCTCCCTATAAGCTATAAGATTTCCACCTAGCCCACCCAGACCTCCCTAGACCACCACGCAAATTAGACAGCTGGATTAAATGCTAGGAAGAGGGGTTAGATAACTATAATAATTTAAATGATAATAAAGAACTTGGACAAAGCCTAAGGGCAGGCTTTTTTAGGAGGGGAGGGGGTGATATAACGGTGCTAGAGCTTGTTACCTGCTACATTGCCGTTTCCTAGGTAATTTGCCACAACTTGCCGTTTCCTGGGCAATCTGCTAAAATCTGCCAAATTCTACTAAGTCGCTATTAGCTCGCTTACCACTAGCGCCTTGACGACCCCTTTATATCTTGCCAGTCTCTACCAGTCTTCTTCTTCTCCTTAGCTTAGTATTCTTATATAGTAGCAACCTACAAGCTTTGGTTCAGAAGCATTTATATAAGCCTATTATATTAGTCTAAAGAACTAGGAGGCGCTTTGTATAATAAAAAGTTTTCTTTAAATATTTTACTAGGCAACCCTAAAATGCTAGGGATATAAAGCAACGCTTAAGAATATACTCTTTATAATAGATGTTATAATTAAGCACCTTAATAAATCCTAGGTTAGTTTATCTCCTCTCTCTATTTTTTAATTTAGCTAATATTATATAATTAGAAAAAGTATATATCTAATAAGGAGTTCTCTAAGCGTATTAGAAATGCTTAGAATACCTTTAATAGGTATTACTATAAAATAGATAACTCGCCCCTTTACGCTGCAGCACTTATTCTTTATCTAGCCTGTTATATAAGATATATTAAGCAGGTTTAGAAGAAGGAGTAGTATAAGCCTATACTTAATAGCGTTAAAGAGCTTTAGAAAAGATATTAGAATAGGAGTTCTATGCCTAGAAGTATATTATTATATAAAAAGCTAGCTCTAGCTTAAGACCTTAATAAGTTTAATAAGATTGCCGAGGATCTTAATAGTATAATATTTCGACTAAAAAGTTAGGATAAGTATAAGGACTTTATCTCTAAGACGTAGTATAAGATTTTAATAACTACGCTTTAATAGTGGTCTTAAAAATAGCAATAAAAGCACTAGCTATGGCTCTCGCTTATAGCAATTAAAATTCTCTTAATTCTAGCAATAAGTAATAAGCCAGAAAGAGTCTTTTTAGAAGGACGTTATATGGTATTATAGGAAAGAATACAGATAGATCCTAAAACTCTTAAGAAAACAGAGTGTTTAAAGAATTGGTATTAGAGAAGAACTATAAGAGGGATAGGGGATTTTTCTTTAAGTATTTAGCTATAAGGGGAGAGGTATATAGGGACCTGTTCCTATTGTAATATCCGTAATATCCGCAATATCCGCAATATTCGCAATATCTACAATATCCACAATATCCGCAATATTCGCAATATCTACAATATCCACAATATCTGCAATATCTGCAATATCTGCAATATCTGCAATATCTGCCAAATTTTACTAAAGTCCACTGAATTCTGCTAGATTCCACTTGGTTGGGGTAGAAAAGCCCTACATGGGGCACTTTATCCTTATCGATTGTGATATTATATGCATTTTCTATTGGATAAAGGATATTTTATGCTCGCTTATTCGCATCATCCAAAACCACCCTGTCTCCGCATGTCAACCTAGTAATAAAGACTAGGCTAAATCGCAGCGAAGAATCCACGTCTTCTATTTATTTTCCACAAAAATTAACTATTACGATGAGCTGTCACTAAACAGCTCCACTAGCCCAGCCATTCCTTGGCCTAAGGCTTCTCATATTGCAATTCCATTAACATTTTGTTCTGGTGTATAAAGACTCCCTGTCAGCCTTATAGATAACTGAAACGCGACCTACCGGTGCTTATCCGAGATCCAAAGCTATTGCTAGTTGGGTCAGGGCCACACATACGCTGCTTGCTTGAATTCTTCCTCAGAGGTTCGTAGCATTCCTCGCTGGGCAATTCCTTCGGTAGTTAGAACAGTTACAAACTATGTAAATTCCTCTATATAGTGAGTTCTGAAGTACCCCTAGCGCTTACCCAAAGCCTATATGGCGTAGCAAGAACTAAACTGGAATAACTAGCCCCTCATTTGCACGTCTTTGGCAACGGTAGCTAGGATGTTTCAGCATTTTCAATCGCCACTTCCGAGGGTAATTCTGCGAAGCAAATGCCGTGTATTATAGGCTAGTTGGTATACACAGAGAACTTCCTACCTACACCACAAGTCTTTTAGGTTCTATCCTATCCTTAGGGCTTTAGTAATAGCCTTTAGGTCCGGTTCTATATTCTTGTCCTATCCGTGGTCCGTAAATATATTTAACTTCCTTCTTAGGAAAAAGGGTAGTATAAGCTTTAGATAATATTAGCGACTTAGTTAATCGAGGCTCGAGTATAGCAAGGAGGACGTATACAAGTCTATATAATTAGATTGTCTATTAACGAGGATCTAAAGCTAGAGAAAGGAAAGGAGAATAATTGCAGCGCTGCCTAAAGTATGGGTTTTATACGATCCTCTAGCTATACGACTACAACTATCTACTATTTTCTACCAGTACCGTAATAGATAGAAGGTAGCTTAATAGAGGCTATTAGCGTTAAATCAGTTAAGATTATAGTTACCTAAACTAATTATTTAGCCTATATGATTATATTTACCGATATATATAACTGTCCTAACTTTATAAATATCGTCTTACTTAGTATTCTATAAAGAAAGAGCACCTTCTTTAACAACCTCTATAATATACTTAACTTTATTAAAGATTAGATAGAAATAGCCTATATACTATATATCAACTGTTTTAATTCACTTATACTAGTAGATAATTATTGAACGGACAACTAGGTATGAGAACTCTGTCTATTAAAGAGGGCTTTAGAGCCTCTATATATACACTAGATAGGTAATAAATAGGTTACAAATAGAATGACGACCACGTCGTCATTCGGTAATGGAAACAGGTATTTTAGACATTCGATAAGATATATAAGGAGACATACGAGGTAAGTAGCGGGGTATTAAGACAGGGTTCTAGACTTAAAGCCAGTATTAAGATAGTGGCAAGGAAATCCGATCTAGTTTAATACACACCCCTAGTTGTATAGAGCCTTCTAGGCTGCTGTAAAAAGTTACAATATTAATTTAGTATTAAGTTTAAGAAATCCTTAATAGAGTTACCTTGCCCAAATATTATCTAAATTAAATTAAATTAGATCCTTAACGTTAATTAGGTTTAATTACTAAATAAACATCTTATACTTTTAACAAGGCAGAGCCTTTATTAAGCCGTCTGCTATTATATCCATAGTAGGGACCCATTTAATATTAATCCTTTCTTTACGAACTTTCTAGCGGAGCTAGTAGTAATAGATATTAACGTGTCGGAGCTTAGTATTAAGCTTAGCGTCGCTTTTAGTAAGAAGTCGTATCGTCTATATATTATTATAGTAGATTGCTTACTTCTTAGTAGTGTTAAATCCAACTTCTTTAAAGAATCGCTGCCACTAAATTAACTTAGTAGCTGCATGTAATAGAGCTAGGAGCTCTACCTCTATGCTTAATTTCGTTACTAATTTTTGCTTAGTCAATTACTAGTTAATTAGTCCTCTAAATAAGGTAAACAGATAGCTTTTTATCCTTTTTTTACTAACTAGATTATCTCTAAATAATATATCGCTTGCCCTTGCAAAGATTTAGTTTATATTATAGAGCAAGCATAAGCGGTAATAATATATAGCGAAGTAGATATTATTAAGCTTTGTATATAAACTGCGTAATAAAGTTAAGACGTTGCGTAAGGAAAGAAAGTAAGGAAACGGGAAGAAAGGGTATATATCGTTAGTTTGGTTGCTTAGTTAACACATATATAGAGTAGGGTAGGACTTAAGTAGCGGTCCTAGCAGAACTTGGTAGAATTTAGTAGACTTGGCAAAATATAGCAGAATGCGGCAGATTGCCGTTTCGCGGTTAGTCTCTTTTTACTATATTAGTGGAAATAGGTAGAAACAGGTAGACGTGTATAAGGTGTTATAAAGGTGTCCCATAATAGTAACCCCCCCTTTAAACTTAAGCTTCTGCAAGATAGGGCTATAGTAGTTCTAGGTAGAGTTTATAAAAGTCTTCTATAGCTTGTATAAGTCCTATAGAGTTAACGGGTTCCTATAAGGGCTTAATAAGGCCTCTCTATTTTATAAGGTATATATATTTACGTTTCCGTTTATCATACTTAATATTATTAACTCTTTTAACGAGGTACTTATCCTCGCTATCTACTTTAACTAGTAGGGGAGGGTCTTAGATCTGTCTAGGCAGGGCGTCTAATATAGAGGCGGTAGGGTAAAGGACTAAAGTATAGAATACGGGGTGGATTTTAACTGTATTGAGGAGCTTTAGCCAGTAGGCATAAGGAGAGACAACCTTTTTAACCTTATAAGGCCAGGCGTTTTTCCAATTAAGTTTCTTAGTAGATTGTTTTGTATTTAAATTTCTTATATCTAGCTAGATAAAGTTACTAATTTAATAGGCCGGTGCTAGGGTTTAGTTCTTATTTACTGCGGCTTTATAGACAAATTAGGCCTATATTATTTTATTAGTAAGGAACTCTTATAATTCTTCCATCTTCTTTATAAATTTATTTGCTTCTATAACTTATAAGGCCTAATAAGCTAGGTAAGGAATATTATTAAAGGATTTAAAACCTATTGATGGATACTAGCTGTAGTTGGCCAGGAATGGGGAGACCTTTATAGTTTCTAAGACGGAGTTATTTATAGTAAACTTGGTAAATACAAGCCAGTCCATCTAGTCGTCCTATAGATACGACGTATATATCCAAATATATTATTCCATTATAGCATTTACACATTCTGTTTAACCATTTATTTTTAGATAGTATACTATAGATAATAGTGCTTTAATATAGAGTTAGGTAGTTAGTTTTTTTTAAATATAGAGATAAACTAGCTGCCTTTATTAGAGATAATTGTTTTAGGGAGTTCATAGAGTTTCTATACGTAATTAAGGAACAGATAGGCAACGGTAGGTGTTTATATATTAGGGTAGGCGATCAAGTATTTTATTTTAAATAGTTGGTCTATAACTACTATAATATTTATACAGCCTTTACTTTTAGGGAGCTTAACAATGAAGTTAATTAAGATATCCTTCTATCTTTAGTCTAGAACAGGTAGTAGCTTTAGAAAGCCGTTATATATCTTATATAAAGCTTTAGTTTATTAGTAGGTATAACAGCTAGAGATATACCTTTATATTATATTATGCATATTTAGCTAGTAGTATTCTTATTAGAGTAATTCTAGGTTTTTCCTTGGCCTAGGTAACCGGCTACTAGTAGGTTATATACATGTTTAAGGAGCTTAAGCTTAAGTTTATTGTAGTTAGGGATAATTAGGCGGTTTTAGTAGTATAAGCGGTCTCTATAGGCTTTGTATTTACTTAGGGAAATCTTTTTAAAGTGTCTAACGCCGTCTTAAATTAGCTTAAGCGTTTCTTAGATAAACTTATTGTCTAAACAAGGTTTCGCAATGTGGTTACACACGATCACGTGAGCTAAGCGAGCTCAGGAAATTCACTAAATTCTACCTGTAGAATAGGAGAATCAATTAAGTATTAATCAAATCAGTTACCACCTAACACTATTGCAATAGCAATACGTATCACCGGAAGTGATACTGACACTAATCAGTGATCACAGATTAGGAGACGTATTATCTATAAAGAGAGACGAGCTCAATTAGTCCCTGCTTGTAGGCCTCTACTAATCCCGTTTACTAAGGAGCATCAGTCAACATATATTTAAAAAGTCAACTCCTCTTCTCAAGAGGCCCTTAATTCTTTATATACAGCCTTTAGGTACTTAAAGAACCGACCCCTATCTAATAGGCCCTTAGCTTATATCCATCACGCACTCTAAAGGCGTTAGGTACTTAAGGAACCAACCCCTATTCAATAGGCCCTTAATCCGTATCTACCACGCGTTTAGAACCCAAAATTAAACCTAATAAGGAGTATCAGGCCCTCTAAAAGGCTTTAGGTACTTAAGGAACCAACCCTTTTAATAGGCCCTTAGTTCGCGTCCATTACGCATCTATATTAATTTATGTTTATTACGCGTTTAGAACCTAAAATTAAACTTAATAAGAGTCACGGGACAAGAATTAATATATTAGATATTAGGGTACAAGTCAGAGAAGGACAGAGGAGATAGAGTGAAGGGCTTAACGCACAGTCTAAAGACATCAATAAAGGAAAAATTAGTAAATTTATATAGTACAAAATTATAGAATATGGATTTTATAATATAACAGATAATAACCTATAAGAGCTTTACCGCAACAGCTTTAATACCTTTACACCAGAAGTCTTTAAGAATTATAACTAAATAACTATTTATAACCTCCAACACTTCCTTTAAGTTTATGGAGTATAGGTTAAAAAGAACAGACATATTACAGTCCTATAGTCACTCTTTAACACCTTATAAGAAGAGGATCCTATAGAATAGACTAAGCTTAAGATTAAGGAGCATATAGCAACTAAAGGGAAGTTTAATTTAGGACGAATTAACTACCTCCTTAAGAATAACTTTACCAGTACTAGTACTATCAAAACCCTAATCTCAACCTCACCAACCATAAACCCTGCCCTACTCACAATACCACCTATAAACCCCGTCCTACCCATAACACTACCTATATAGCCTACCTCGCTAATATAATAAAACCAACCTTATATCAATCTACTAATAATAATAGGACTATCCGGACAGAACCAAAACTAGGGTTTTAGCAAGGAGTTAATAAACCTTATAAAGATATATATGGAAGACAATAAGTACAGCAAAGAAGATAACAATTTCAACTTTAAACTTACTATCTTCTATAACCTTTACAGTAGAGCTAACGTACCCTAAAAAGCCAAGGTTAAAGCCTACCCTATAATATTACGCGGCTTAGCACTTAACCACTACTACACTAACCTTAAAAACATTATCCTAACCCTTTTATTTAACCAAATCTGCAATGCTATACATAACTACTTTAAGGGACCTAAGTATAGGCGCGGCATGCTAGGGCAATAGAACTTAATAACCTTAAGGTCTATAATATGCAAAGGCAAGAATACTGGAAAAGCAACCCTAGACTGTCTATAATTACTTATTAAAGAACTAAGACACCTCTAGCACAGTCTTAACCTAGACTTATATACTAACAAGTTCCTCTATAATAAACTTATTAACGCTTACTAGGAGTTACTAGCTTATTAACATACCTGCTTTAAACCTTCTAATAACCTACAATCTTCTATTACAACTTTTAAAAAGTTAAATAATAAGAACCCCTAAGCTTTCTTTACTGACCGCCGTTACTATAAGTAGTACCCCTAACTACTATCTTAACCGTATAACAGACCACCTAACTAATATACACTACTTAAGAAGCGCTGCTTTGTCTGCTATAAGAAAGGTTACTAGTTATCTAAACACTTAAGAGAAGAACGCAATAAATTAAAAAAGAAGTTTAAGGATAGATTTAACCGCCACTTTAATAGACATGCTAAGTAATATATTACTAAGTACAAGGGAACAGATTATAATAATAAACTTAACTTAGAATCTATTAATAACGTAATAGAAGCTCTTATAATTAATATTAAGTCACTACTAGTATCTCTAACTTAGGAACAGACTAAACTATTCCTTACCTCTTTTGGAACAATACAGCATAGAAGAGCTATTAATACTGTGACTGACTTAGCAGATTAATCCTTTACCTATATAATTACTAGCACTAACCCAACTGCTTACTATAATAATGACTTAGACCCATTTGCCTATATTGCTACTAGCTAATATACTTCTAATAAGTTCTATAGAGTAATAATTAATATAGGAGCCTTAAAGAGATTAATAGTAGGTTATAGACAATACCTCGCATATAGGAAGACCTATAACACCATTATTAATACCTTAAAGGCCGGCGCTATTAACATCCAGTTTAGCATTAGCTCTACCTCTTCTATTAGCTCCATTATAGTTAATGCACCAATTCGCAATGTTAAGTTTTATATTATAAAGGCCAACACATCTTTTTTACTATGTCTTGCAGATATAGACACACTAAAGGTCTATTATAATAACCTTAAGAACGTCTTAGTCACCCTAATAAAATTAGTACTAGTAGTTTACCAATTTAGTTACCCTTTCTTATTATAGGAAGAGTCACTACAGTTATTTATAACCCACTTATTTAATTAAAACCCCTGCTACCTAACTACCACTAAACTCCGCCAACTCCACCGCCACTTTAGATATCTATTGGCAGACAAGCTATATAAGGTACTAGAACACTCTAGCCATAATAACATTAATAAGAAGGTTATTAACTACCTTACTAAGTACTATTCCCACTACTAGAAATATAGCAAATCCCCTAAATAGTTTAAGTTTATATTATAAGAAGACTAAAATTCCAATTTTAGCCATTCTATTTTTATTGACATTATATATATTAATAGAAACCCTATCCTCTATGTTATTAACAAAGCTACCAGATTTTAAGCCGCGAGATAGCTATATAATATCTCTACAAAGTATACCTGGGATACCCTATAACTATACTAGATTAACACCTATATTAGACTACCTAACTATATTACCTATAATGTCAGAAAGAACTTTATAAGCAAGGAGTTCCAATAATATGCTACAGCAATGGCTATATTAACTAAGAGTGTTTTAGTGGAAGCTTACTAGTCTATTAGAATGGTAGAAAGAGCTTATCTAACCCTATACTAAGTATACTAGATAATTATAGAGGAGCTACAGGACTTAGGAATAGCTAAGGAATTAGCTCTGCAAATAGCAGTAAAAGCCGCTAATAATACAGCTGGCCTAGACGGCTTAGTCCCAATACTACTTATCTTTAGTGCCTACCCTTAAATAAGCAAACTTAACTCACTAGCACCCTTTATTATACAGCAAGCAGTAGCTATAAAGAAGGTAATAAAGGAAATTACAAGGATTAGGGCAAAGAAGCAAGTTAATAAAGCACTAAACTAACAAAACGGTCTATCTGTTACTATAATCTATAACCTTACCCTTAACTTAGAAGTACTTATATAGCGTAAAGGTAATACTAGACAGAGCGGTAGATGGACTAGCCTATTTAAGTTACTTAGAATTAATAGAGAGATATATAGAGTATAGCTCCCTAGTAGACCTACCGATTTTAGGACCATAGTATTAAAACCATACCTATAACCTAAACTAGAAGAACCCAATAAGGAACTAGAGGAAGAACTAACTAAGGAACTAGCAGCTAGTGCACCCCCCTAAAGATTAAAATGGACATAATAATCGCCAATAAAGTCCTAGCAGAACACCGTAGATATATTAATATTTATTAATAACAACTTAACAAAACCTAATATTATAATATCTAAGTATACCTTACTGTTATTTATAGAGCCCTAACGTAAGGAGATAAACGGTTTACTTAAGAAAGGAGTCTTTAAGTTTATTAATACAGTAAACGTCCTAAAAGGAGTCAGAATCTTTAACTCCTAATTTATTAATAAGATTAAGAACGCTAGAATAGATAAGGCCTTTAAGAAGTCTAGACTAGTTATATAAGCCTATAACAACTATAGCAAAGACCTAGTCTTAATATAATTACTAACTATTTAACATATTAGCTAGAAAATCATCCTAGCACTTATGGCAACCCTATAGGGAAATAAAAGAAGATTAGCTTCTTTATACTTATGCGACATCTTATAAGCTTATATATAGTTCAGTACCCACCTAAATAAAGACTTCTTTATATACCTGCTACTAGAACTCGGACTAAAGAATGAATTAATTCTAAGAGTTATTAAACCACTATATAGTATCCTAAAAGCTAGTAACCATTAGTTTAATATATACTACTATTACTACCTTAATAAGCTATAGATAAACCAGTTAACGTATAACCCCTGCTTATTATATATAAACAGTAACAGCTTTAGAATTGTAGGATTACAAACTAATAACATACTATTCCTTACTAATAAAACCTTTATAGAGGCTGAAGAAGCTAAACTTTAGGAGGCAAAGTTCCTAGTAAAAGAGAGAGAGAAGCTTATGCTAAATACCCTAATTAAGTTTAATGGAGGCTATATTAAACTAGAGAAAGATTTAATAGCCCTTACCTAGGAATGTTAATACTAGAATCTAAAGTTAATTATTATAAAGGCTATAGATCTAACTAGCTCTAGAGGGGAAGTCTATAAGACAGTTACACTAAAGGACTAGTATATTGCTTAGAGAGCAAGAGGAGCCTATATTGCCATAGTCTACTAACTAAAAGCTGCCTTTAATCTCTTATTTATAGCACAAGTTATTAACCTAAAGGAGGAGCACGCGAAGTAGCTTAATAAGCGGCTATAATGGCAGATTAATAACCCCTTAAGAGGGCTCCATTTTATATAACTTAATACCAGCAAAGACTCTCTTAAATTAATAATCTTTATAGACTTATCTTTTGCGAATAACCAGGACCTCTTATCCTAAATTAGCTTTGTTATTATACTTATAGACAAAGATAATAAGGCTAATATCCTTTACTAGTTATCTATTAAATGCAAGCGGGTTATATAAAGCGTCTTAGCATCTAAATTATATAAAATAGCCCATGGATTTGATATTAGAGCTGCAATTAAAGCAACTATTAAGAAGATCCTATAACTTAAATAACTACCGCTTATCCTTTGTACCAATTTAAAATCTCTATATAATTGCTTAGTTAAACTTGGGACAACATAAGAGAAACGACTTATGGTTAACCTAATGTGTCTATAACAATTATATAAAAGAAGAGAGATAGCAGAGATTAAATAAATTAATGGAGGCAGTAATCCTATAGACGCTATAATAAAATTAAAGCCTTGCTAGGCGTTAAAGGACCTAATTAATATAAATATAATTAAGCTATAGGTCACTAAGTAGGTAGAAAGAGGAGAAGATACAAAGGCAGGAATAGTAAGTGTAAAGATGTAAGGATAATTGCTAAGGCGCTAGTAGTAAGCGAGCTAATAGCGATTTTCCATCCTGGGGATGGAAAATTATAATTAGTCACTTCAGCAACATGGCAGAATTTGGCAGAATTTGGCAGGTAACGCGCTTAAGCACCGTCACAAAACTAAATGCCCCCAGTGTCTGAACAAGGTTTCGCAATGCGGTTGCACGCGATCACGTGAGCTAAGCGAGCTCAGGAAATCTACCAAATTCCACCTGTAGAATAGGAGAATCAATCAAGCATTAATCAAATCAGTTACCACCCAACACTATTGTAATAGCAATACGTATCACCGGAAGTGATACCGACACTTATTATTTAAGTATTTATTGGCTATAATCTGTTTAATTGGTTAATTGGTTATTTTAAGGACGTATACCATAGGATCTTTAGTAGGGAGTTTAAATAGCTTAGGGCGGAGTAGGGTCTAATTATAGTAGGAGCGCGCTTCTTCTTAAGCTGGTGCGTCTTATAAACGTCAGGTTAAGGTATTAGGCTTTTAGCCTTAAACGCCTAGGCGGTATATAATTAAGAATTAAAAACGGGATAGGTATTCTAACTAGCAGGCTTAACAGTAGCTTAGCTGTTTTATAGTTGTAAAGTACTATAGATTCTATAATCGCTAAGGACTTTAATTAGAAATCTAGCTCCTTCTAGTTCTAATTGCCATTACTTAAAGCATCTAATAATAGCTAGCAATTCCTTATTATAGATCTTATAATTATATTTAGCTAGGCTTAGTTATTTTAAGAAGTATACTATAGGGTATAATACTCCTTCCTTGTTATATTAAGATAGAATACCTCTAGTAATATAATTAGATAAGTTAGCTTCTATAATACTTATTTAGTCTAGGTTAAAGTGTTAGAGTATAGGTATAGTAGTAAATATAACCTTTAGATAAGCAAAGGCTTTTTTACATTCATTATTAAAAATAAAGGCTTTGTCTTTTTAGGTTAAGGCTATAAGGGGTAAAACTAAGGCGGAGAAGTTATTAATAAACTATTAGTAGAAGTTGGCAAATCCTATAAAGGCCCTTACATTCTTAACATTCTTAGGTTCTTGCCAGTTTATAATTACTTTAACTTTCTTAGGGTCCATTTATACGCCATCTATAGAAATAATAAGTCTAAGGTATAGGACTTCCGTTTTATGGAACTTATATTTATCTATATCTAATTATAGGCTGGCTCCGCGCAAGGCTTACAGGATTAGTTTAATATATTTTTAGTATTTAGCCAGATTATTGCTGTATATTAAGATATCGTTAACATAAGTAGTATAAAAGACGTCTAGGTATAGGCGCAGGGTATTATTTATAAAGTATTAGAATAAACTTATGGCATTTATAAGGCTAAATAGTATTACTAAGTATTTAAATAATCCGTATTAAGTATAAAATATAATAAGCTATTTGTCTCCTTTTGCGATATAAAGGCGGTTAAATATATAGATAATATTAAGCTATGTATAGAAGCGAGCCTTACTTAATTAGTTTAGTGTCTCTTAGATTAATAGAATTAGGTATTAGTTCTTAATAGTAATAGCATTAAGAGCTTGGTAGTCTATATAGAAGCGTAGACCGCCGCCAGGTTTCTTAATAAAGATTACTAATACGGCTATAGGCGAGGAACTTGCTCTAATAAATCCTTTATCTAGATGTTCGTCTAAGTACTTCTATAGTACTTAGAGTTTGTTTTAGGACATCCCGTATAAGGGTCCAAATCTAGGATATTTTCCTTCTTTAACTACAATCTTATAATTATATAGACGGCGTTCTGGTAGTTTATTAGCTTTCTTTTATAAGAATATATCTAAATAATTATAGTACTTTACTGGTACCTTTGTGGCGGGGTTAGTATATTTCTTTAGTGCTAAGGCCTTTTTAATATTGGCCATTGTAATAATAAAGATTATATATTCTGGTTTCCTAGCAAGTTGTGCTAGCGGAGTAGCTCTAATTATACGGATGTTTAAGGTATTAAGCGAGCTTAAATTGTCCTTAGTTTCTTATATGGTTTCTTATTTAGTTTTAGGTTTAGTATTAGGTACAGAGTTAGTATTGGATTTAGATTTGGGTTTTTTAAGTATCTTTTTTATAGTAGAATACTAGTTCTTTTAGTACTTCTATATACTAAGCTTAAGCTTAGACTTCTACTTAGTTTAGGGTACAGCAGTTAGAGTTAGTTTATATAGTTTAGTATAATTTCTAGGTTCCTAGTGGACATTAGTGGAAATCTTATATTAGTGGAATTTAGTGGAATTCTTGGATTAGTAGAATTAGGTAGACTTTTTAGGTATAAGGTAGACGTTAGTGGAAATTTTAAACTGGTAGATCCTAGTAGATTTTTTAAATTTTAGTTTAGAGCTTAGATAGTAAGTTATAAAGCACTTCTGCTTATAACAGGAGGCGGTAAATAGAAGCTTAAGGTTATTCTAATTAATAGATACCTTATATAGCTTTATTTAGGGTTATTTAATAATTACTAGGTAACCTAGGGTAGTTATAAAGAGCTTAATTAATTCTTTATAGTTTAGGTATTAGAGTTTTAGGACTGCTATATAAGTAATACGGCCTAAGATAGTGCGTTTGCTATTAAATCCAAATACGTTAATATACTAGTTAAGGGATATTAGGGTAAACTTATTGTCTTATATAAAGATCTTATTAATAAATCCTATGCCGCTAGCTCCTATATTAATTAGGACTTAAGCGTTAGCCTATTAACATTTTTACTAAAGACGGTAGTTAATAGTTATACTACAATCTTAAGAGTTAGGGTTTGTAATATTTAATATATTTAACAAGATTCTATAATATAGCTATCCTAAAGAGTGACTTAACTCTAAGATATACCTTTTAGTAGTAAGCGGGAGGGGGTTCCTATAGAATATTGGTTATAACTTTGTTCTTATAAGTAGTGCTTATTAGATATAGGGCTGGAACTAAGTAAAGATTAGGGATAGTAACTAGAGGATTGGTACGGTAAACGGTTGTTAGTATTAGCCGTTTATAAGTTGTATTAGGGTATAGGGACGGAGCAGTATCTTAAGATATAATTCTTGCTTCCGCATTTAAAGCAAAGGCCTAGCTAATATATTATTTTTATTTAGGGGAACCTAGTGGAGCGTATCCTAGGGTCCCTATATTAATATCTATGGCGTTAGAGTACTTAGGCTAAGATAATAACTTAGTAGACGTTTACGGAGCTGTCGTATTATATTAAGGGGTGGACTTTAGTATTAGGCGTAGTATATTATTATACCGTTTATTAATAACGTTTACGTAGGCATTAAGGGCTCTTAGTAGGTCTATACCTTTTAGGGCTTAGGGGCTTAATAAGGCTATTAACCAGTGCGGAGTTATTTTAGCCTGTTTCCTTTATATAACAATTAAATTTAGAGAAGTATACTAGGAAGCCTTTTATTTCTTAAGTTATATAGTTTATCTTTCTTTAAGTGGTAGCTTAGCGGTTTAGGTTACCGTATATAGCTTTAAAAAGTATAACTAGACTTTATACTAAGTTTGGTTAAAGGGGTTTAATAAAGTTAGCTGTGTCTCCTCCTAGTTAACTTAGGGCGTAGCAAAGTCAGTTAGCTTTAATTAGGTAGCAGTTAATATTACCAGTTAGCTTATTTTTAAGCTAGCTTAGGAATAATTAGAGTTCTTATCGTTTACTAATAAATATTAGAGGGTTTAGTAGTCGTTTGGATTATTACGGTGTAGTAGTTGGTTTAGGGTAAATAGCTACTATAGGTTTGGGACTCTTATCCCGCGTATTTGTTTCTAAAAAAGGCGTTTGGTCTTAGGGCCCTAGTATAGGTATCTTAAGGGTGCGGACTTCTTCTTAGAGGCCCTTAATTATTTATAGGTATTATGCTTCTTATTTAGCTTATTATTAAATTAAAGTGGCTTAGTTCTATGCAAGGGCGTCTATAAAGGACTTCCATATATCTGCTAATTATTCTTAGGGTGTAGATATAATGCCAGCGGCTGTTATAAGGGCTTTAGGGTTGTTCTATATTTTAGAGGGTAGTATATAAGGTTAATACAATAGAGTGTTACGGAGTGAGTATAAGTAGTAATAATATATAGCGAAGTAGATATTATTAAGCTATATATATAAACTGCGTAATAAAGTTAAGACGTTATATAAGAAAAGAAAGTAAGAAAACGGGAAGAAAGGATATATATTGTTAGTTTGGTTGCTTAGTCAATATATATATAGAGTAGAGTAGGACTTAAGTAGCGGTCCTAGCAGAACTTAGTAGGATTTGGTAGACTTAGCAGAATATGGCAGAATGCGGCAGATTGCCGTTAGATTGCCGCATATTGCCATTAGATTGCCGTTTCGCGGTCGGTCTCTTCTTACTACATTAGTGGAAACAGGTAGAAACAGGTGGACGTATATAAGGTATTACGGAGGTATCCCGTAACAGTTTATTATATTCTCCTTTAAGTACTTAATTATAAGGGTCTTTATTTAATAGAGGTAAGCAATTACCCTTATAGCAGCTGCGTTATATATTAGTAATAGATTTTATAAGAATTTTAATAGCTTACTTACTATTCTTAATATATCTAAATAAGTAATATTTGCTATATAGAGTATTAATTTAATCTTTCTTTAGTATAGATAAATATCCTACTTAAAGGCTTATTCTAAATTAGGGTTAAGTTCCTTAATGCCTATAGGTGTATATATCTTATAATAATCTTTTACTTTAAAGCTAGCTGCGATCTTATTAATATAGAAGTCCTAGCTAAGCTAAATCTTCCTATTTTCTTGGTTGCGAATTATCTAAATCACTAGGAACTAGGTAAAGTTACTTAGGTCCTTTATCTTGTACCTTTTTATAAGGTACTTTTTAAATATTTTAAACTTAAGTAGGTCTTTCTTTCTATAGGCACCTATAATATTATTAACGTAGAAGAAGACTATTAGCCAATTATTGTGATATAGGTCAGGCTCCTCCGCTACTGGCTTTAAGCCTTCATTTTTTAGTATTATAGTTAAGTTACTATACTATAGTAGAGGTAATCGTCGCAATCCGTAAAGCGCTTATTAAAGTAGTAGGCACTTAACTTTAATTAAAAATCCATCTAGACACTTAATATATATAACCTTATTAATCTTACTATTTGCAAATACGTTAACGGCATTACCCTACTAGCAGTTTAGGTTAAATATTACAATAATAGCCATTAAAGCTCTAAACGATTTTACTACTAGAGTTGCGGTATATATATCCTTATAAACTAACTCTTATAAATTACCTCTTGTGTAAAGACAAGCCTTAAACCTTATTAAACATCTATTATTATTAGTTTTATAGGTAAATACCTAGATAATAGGCACGGTTTTAATGTGGATTATCTTATTGACGACTTAAAACGTTCCTTAATTTTAAAGGTCTATGTATTCCTTTTTAGTAGCAGCCACAAACTCTTCTTTATATTAATGTCTTTAAAGCTCCTTCTAATTCCTAGGCAGCGGTAGAAGCTAATTATAGTGTAGCTTTTTGTAAAATATAAGCCCTATATTAAAGGCCAATCTTTAAGCTAGAAGGCTTTAGTTATTAGTAACGTTAATAAGAAAACCTACGTATACCTTTAATTGCCCTTTAAGTCTCTTTCCTTTAACCACGTTTTACTCTTCTATATTACCGTTAATCTTTTTCTTTAGCTTAGCTTTATTAGTTAGAATTATAATATAGTGCGGCTTCTTTGCCGAGGTATTTAAGGATGGTAGTAGAGGCTCTAATAAGTTAGGTTTTAGTATCTCGTCTAGGGTAGAAAGCCCTATAGTTAAGTTATCTTTAGAGCTTAAATCTTATTGCTCACTACTTTTAATATTAGGCTCCTCTTAATTTCCACTAGAATCTACCTATTATCTTCCTTTAATATTAACTCAAATCTTATCTAGAGTCTTATCTCTTTTATTAGATAACAATTTTAATTTGTCTTAGAGATTCTCTATTTAACGGATATTAATAATTTTAGTATTTAGTTAGTCCTTACTCGGAGTACATTCGCAAGATTTGGCTATAAGTTATTATAGGGTAACTGCTTATTAAACTTTATATCTCTCATTCAATAACCTTCTTCTAACTTAGAATATAGATTTAAAAGATATTTATTAAATTATACCTACTAGATATCCTATATGGGCCCTTAGCATAAGCTCATTTAGGCGTAAAATATTATATTAAAAAGGATAGGCCCTACAGCTATAGACTCGTAGGTATCCTATATTAGGTTTTGGTAGTATTATACCCATTACTAACTAAATTTTTTTAAAAGGTATTTTCCACCTAAGTCTTTTACTAGGCGTCTAATTAAGTAAATAAGTAGCTACTTTATAGGCTTCTAGCGTTAGCTCTTCTAGTAAATAGGCTTTAATCCTTATATACCAAGCCTTCTATATAATTGCCCCCCCCGGATTATTCTGCTGGACCGTTCTATAATTAAGTATTAGGTGCTAATTTTTTAAGAGTAATTCCTCGTTTAGCTATCTAATTCTTAAATTCGTCTCTAAGAGACGTCTCTCTATCTATATGGATTATAGCTACCTTAAAGCCGTATTGTTATTTAATGATATTACAATATATAATAACTCTTTATATAAGGGACGACTTTTTAACTATTATATCTACCTTATTTATTCGCGTCGCGTTATTAAGGATGTATACCACATACTTATCACCATTAAATGCGACTATTCCGGGTATTAAATTAAGGCGGATTTTATCAAAAGGAACCGTTAACTAAGTTAGTATTTTTCTAGATATTACCTTATAAGCTTTACTTACTCCATATAATTTACATTCTGCCATTATTGGGCCTTTTAGAATTGCACCCATTACTAACTAAAGTAGTTACTTAATTACTTCTTTTCCTATATAGCCCAATCGCTAGTACTATATATAACCTTCTGCCTAATTTAGCAAAGGCTTAGATAAATGCTTTACTAGTTTTAATTAAGTCACAAAGAAAGCCTCCGGAAAGTCTCTCTTTAGATTATTATATTTAGTAGTTTTTTAACTATAGTGGTAGCTATAGTAGGCGTATATTATATTGCCGCTATAGTAAAAAGTGTTCTTTTTATTATTCTAATAAACGCCTTTATTATTAAGCTTTTAGAGGCATACTAGGTTAGTGTAGAAGCCTAGTATAAAGGCTGCTCCTGTTAGGTGAAACCTAAGTAGATAGTTATATAGTCGCAAGGTACGGGCGACCCTAGGGCGACTTAGGGGTGACTCGCCTATAAGGCACGTGCGGCGCACGTGCCTAGGGAAAACCCTTCCTTACCTCGCACACAGACTCCTCCTTTTCCATAAAGGATTCGTCTGTCTATATAATATACCCTATTGTTCCATTATTGAGCTCCCTATCTACATCCTCACCTTATAGCTCCTAAGAGCTATATCTACCTTTTCCCTTTTGAGTAGTTAATTATAACTACAGCTATGCCATAGCCTTTAATTTCTTTAATATGCGAGCCCATATAGATTTGGTCTAAGGTAGGCTTAATATCACTAACAAATCTAGCTTAATCGTTGATAACGTATATGTTAGTTCCTAAGTTAAGAATAACACTATCACGAAGCTTATAATTGGAAGCTGTATTATAGGCTCCTACTTAATAAACTATAAAGCCTTCTTTAGGCTCTTAAGAGCTCTACTAGTTGCTATCCTTTAGCTATTTATTAACTTAATCGTCCTTCTTATTAGCTTAATTGTCTTTTTTAATTTGCTTAATATAAGCCTTGATTTTGGGCGTCGTATTAGCAATCTTTTTATCCACCTTCTGCTAAATTTTGTTACTTAGTTTAAACCATAATAGGCGAGGAATTGACTTTACAATATACTAGCATTTGTTAAAGTAGTAACGCTTTCCGCATAGGCACTCTGGCGGCGGTTGCCTTTTCTTCTTTTACTTATCTACTAATAATTTAGGCTTTAATTTAGGCTTTAAATTTAGTAACTTGCTTAACTCGTCCTTAAAGGTAACTGTAAAGGATCCTTATAGGGTTTTGCCCTTTTAAGCGAGCTCTGTACAACAGTAGTTTTAGTAGATTTTAACTAGTTTAAAGAAGCTAGGAAGCGTCTTCTTCTTCTACTTAAGCCTTTTAAGTTAGTTCTTCCAATATTCTAACTAGCTTGGTATAATTAAATTAACTACGTATATAAAGTCTCTTACTAAACGGTTACTATTTACCTTAAGTAGATTTAGCTCCTTATACTTAGTATATACCTTCTCCTACTCCTCTAACTAGACCTTAAAGTTCTGGTTCCAAGGCGCTTTCTTAAGCTTTATATACTGGGTAGCTACTTAAAGCTTTTAGGCGTTATTAGTTGGAGCAATTCTCTGCTTTAGTAACACTAAGACGTTATAGGGAGTAACACATTTAAACGTGTAGATAAGGTAGGTACGTAAGATTGAGCTTTAGATGTGGCTGCGTAATATATTAAAGGCCAACAGCTATTTTCTATATAGCTTTATATCGGCCCTATAGTCGGCCTTAAGTATATAGAGCTCCTCCTTTTTATCCTTATCTAGCTTTAAGAGCTTTATCTTCCAGCTATTAATATCCTTAGGTAAGGCTTAAATAGGTGCTTTAAGCTTTAGTAGATTGGTTTTAGGTATTAATGGGTTAATATACTCCCAGAGACGATTATTATTGGCTTTTAACTTAATAACCTTAATCCATTCGTCCTAATTGTTTGGGCTTACTAGGATAACGGATAATATAATAACTAGTTTAGTTTCTTATTGAGAATTTATTATTATAGTTGTCTATAATTAAGATAATAATTAATTGGAATAAAGGCTTTAGAATTAGAGATAATATAGTAGACGGACTAGGCTTATAACTATTGAATGGACAACTAGGTATAAGAACTCTGTCTATTAAAGAGGGCTTTAGAGCCTCTATATATACACCAGATAGGTAATAAATAGGTTGCATATAGAATGACGACTACATCGTTATTCAGTAATAGAAACAGGTATTTTAGACATTTAATAAGACATACAAGGAGACATAGGAGGTAAGTAGCGAGGTATTAAGATATAGGGTTCTAGACTTGAAGCCAGTATTAAGATGGTAGTAAGGAAATCAAATTCAGTTCGACAATAATTATAAGATTTGCAGTGTAAAGGAATTGACCAAGCGACTTAATTGTAAATATAACTCTAAAGCGTCTATATATACACAAGGAAGGGGTACGCAGTAAGATAAAAGGGGAGACTAATATGTAACTAAAAAAAGGTAATACACTAGTAAAACAGTGGTGGTTTAGCATGGTACCAGTAGTTGGTTACAATAATCCTACAGAAGTATTAGGCCGTAGATACTTACTTATCGTAACCGGCCTAGCGTAGGCGAGGCGCCTATAAAACGTACTTGCCCCGCATAGAAGAATAACAGAATTTGGTTCTACTTTATTAAGAAACTAGATACTATAGTAGTATAAAATGCCCCTTAATTATTTTAGTTTATTTCTTATTACATATAGAAGGCTTGAAGTTACATATATAATAGAAAGAGCTTAGGTTTAGACCTAAACGTATCCCTAATTTAATCCTGCTTACTTTTATTCTATTCTTAACTTCTCTAGTATAATTTATATTATTCCCTTTTTATTTATAATACTTATTTCAGTATTTTTCTTTTAATGTCGGGCGTTGCTCTTTTATATTTTGGTATTTTACATGGAGATAATAATAAGTTCTCCGGATTAAGGTCTAGAATTATAGAATAAAAGAAGGATTAAGATATATAAGTTTATTATTAAAGATAAAAGCAGTATATATAGGAAGTATAAGTAAAATAGCTAAGTAGAAAGACCGAACTATTAGAAAGAAAGGTATATATATAGCAATAACGGAGTAAATATATAGAGGTAAGAGCGAGGAATAAGTAGGAAAACTAGTATAAAAATAGATAGGGGAGCTAGAAAGACCCTAAGTAGTAAAATTATATAAAAATAGACTAGCTAGATCGCTACGAGTATTATAAACCTTATATTAGATATATTACAGCTATTTAAAAAAAAGTTAAATAAGCTACTAGAGGTAGTACGGGCTACGATAAACCTAGTAGAGCTATATAACGAGTAGTAGTGCAGTAGTATAGGACGCCATTGGCTATTTTAGTTTATTTCTTATTACGTGCAAGGGGCTTAGGATTTTAACCTTACCTTAATTTAACCCTACTTAACCCTTTATCTATTCTTAACCTCTCTAGTGTAACTTATATTATTCCCTCTTTATTTATAATACTTATCTAAGTATTCTTTTTTTTAGTATAAGGCTTTACCCTTTTACATTTTAGCATTCTATATAGGGACGACAACAAGCTTTCTAGATTAAGGTCTAGAACTATAAAGTAAAAAAAGGATTAAAATATATAAGTTTATTATTGAGAACAAAGCGGTATATAGGAAACGCAAGTAGAATAGCTAAGCTCGGACACCTGGAACTTGGTTACCTTACCAAATCGGTCGCTACTACCTTAGAGGCTATCTATATCGAACTAAATTAAATTAATCATTTGCCCCTATGCGCTATTTAATATATTGGCCTTAGCCTTTCTATCTAACACCTTTTAAGATTTTAATTTTAGCTCCTTTGCCCTTATTTTAGCCTTTTTCTCCTCTACCTCCCTATAGCTTCCTTAGTTAAATTTATAGGTACTTACCTATTTATTTTTAGGCTTTTAAGGTCCTTAAGCTATAATTGCAAGCTATATACTTAAGCGTCTATATATATGCCTCTATAGTAAGTTGCTAAAGTTATTAACTTACTTTTTATAAAAGTAACTAAATTATTAATTAAATATATATTTATTATAAAGACCTTAAACTATTTAATATATATTATAAAGTTTCTTTAGGGTGGTTATAATGTTAAACCAATTACTATTAGCTTATTTAGGGCTTAAAGCCTCTATTAAAGCTTTATTTTTAACCTATAAAGATTTAAAGCTCTTATCTAGATTCTATAGATAAATACTAAAGATATACTACCTAAATTTAATTATTTTTGCTATAAACCCTTATTTTTAGGTAATATAGCAATACTTAATAAGACGGTACTTCTTAATTAGAGCTATATTATTAAGTGTAAGGTAAGGATATAGATAGGGAGCTTAATGATGGAATAATAGGGTATATTATATAGACAGACAAATCCTAAGGGAAAAGGAGAAGTCTATATGCGAGGTAAGGAAGGGTTTTCCCTAGGCATATACAGCGCACGTGCCTTACAGGTAAGTTACCCCTAGGTTGCCCCTAGGTTGCCTATACCTTACAACTATATAACTATCTACTTAGGTTTCACCTAATAATGCCCCCCCCTTTAAAAAGGATTGTCCCTAATCCTTTATATACTTAAGCCTTAATAAAACCCTATGAAAACCTTAATAAGGAAAAAAAATTAGAGGGGAAAGAGCGTTTTAATTTTACGTATAGAGAGACAGGTGGTATATATGCACAGCGCAAGGATATTAAGGAACTTTAACTACCAGTTAAAGTTGTTTAATTAGTTAGATTTGCCTTGCTAAAAATCCCCATATTTAACTAAGCTAGTAGCAATTTTCCATCCCTAGGGTAGAAAATTCTAATTAGTCTATTTAGGGCTCGCCTAAATTTAGTAGACCATTAAAAATATTCCAAAAGATTGCTTATATAGGCAGGTCGCTAATACCTTATAGGTAGGTTGCAGGTTATTTATATATAGCCAGACTTATAGGTGGTAAGGCAGTATACTTGTTAAATCCACCCCTAACCCCATACTTTAGCCTTACACTATACCAGTATAGCGCTGTATATACTTTATAGGTAGGTTATAGGTTACTATATAATTACAGCACCTATTATACCAACCGCGTGCCTACGCGTTTGGTACGCCAGGTACGCGTTTACGCGTTCGGTGTACTAACCACTCGCTTACGCGTCTGGTGCACTTATAAAGCACTAACTAATTAGGGGGAGAACGCATTAGTATATAGACCACGTAGTCTACTTCATACAATCAATAGTTACCACCATCCCAAAGAGCATACAATACTATACGTATTTCGTGCCCCGGGATATAACTCACTCGTGCTATTAAGTTAGTACGAACACTAATTAGTAAGCGCGCACAGATTAGCAATCACTTAATACCTCCTACCGAGCGATATATACAACAGTGACCACCTGTTTAGACTCCTAGTACAACCTACTAAAAGGTCGGAAGTTGGGAATTACGGACTATTACTAACTCTATATACTTATTCAAGTCTTAGTACGGTTTACTGGAAGTTATAGACGTGAATATAAACCTTTATGGAACCCCCTATCCTTAACCCTCTTTAAACCTTAAACCCCTATTCCTACTACACCCTCCCTTAATACCCCCAACCTCTTTTCGGACCCCTTATGGAGACCCCTACCCTTCTACAAACCGTTATGGACCCATTAATCACCTTTACGGACCACTACAAGACCCCTCAAACTGTTACGGACCCGCTAATCGATTTTATAGACCGTTACAAGACCTCCCCCACCCGCTATAAGCTACTACGACCCGCCACAGCTTATATAGACATATAACGCTATATAATATAGCAGATACAAGTAAGCAAATTAGCAAAGGTCAAAAGAAGTGGAGCTAAGGAGTCGACCTCACGTTTATAGACGACGTCAACAACTACATCAATTTTAAAATCCTTAAATACGGACACTATAAGCTTCTAAACAACGACCTATGGGAGCAATATAAGGAAGACTTTGCGGACTTTACGGAAGCTATTCTTAAGGCTTATAACCCTACTGCCATCCGTAACCTACGAACCCTTTTACGTCACTAAGGTGTATAGGTTAAAAAGGATAAACGAGTTACTGTTACACGGTCCTTATACAACATAATATAGGAGGAGGACCAAACGGAATAGACTAAAGAGAAAATCCTAGACCAGGTTAAAGCTATAAATAATCTCTCTACTTCTCCTAAACTTAATGGTATCGCTAGCCTTATACCTGACCTACTTAACCAAATTCGTTCTATAAACCCAAGCGATTTTAGAATTAATCTTACGGGCTAAAGCACACCTAGTACCTAAGTTACGGACTGTAATACCCCTATAAACCAAAATACGGACCAAAACCCTTCCATTGATAAAGCCACAGATCTACAACCTACCTAAGTCATAGATCCGCAAGCTATATATCCGCAAACCATATATCCGTAAGCTATATATCCGCAAGCTATAGATCCGCAAGTTATAGATCCGCAATATACCCAAGCAAAGACCTACGGCAAGGAGCTAGCTAACCTAGCTAAGCTCTACACCAACAAATCCAAGTATAGCGGTAAAAACAACAACTTTAACTTCAAACTGACTATCTTTACGGACCTCTGTTAGAAGGCCGATATTCCTAAACAGAAGTTCAGCCAAGCCTACTCTACTATGCTGCGCGGCCTAGCACTTAACCACTACTATACTAACCTTAAGAGTAACCCCCTTGGTGTTCCCTTTAATAAGCTATACAAAGCTACCCATAACTACTTTAAAGGACTAGAATATAAGCGTGATATCCTTACCTAATGGAATACAACTAAGCTACAGACCGTAATTAACAAGAACACTAAAAAATCGACTATAGAGTGCCTGCAAATTCTTATTAAAGACCTCTAGCACCTATAGTACGGCTTTAACGCTAAGCTTTAAACAAACGACTTTCTGCATAATAAACTTATTATGGCCTGCCAGGAAGTAGAGCCCTGTAAGTACGCCTATTACAAGCCTGCAGATACCTTAGCTAGCCTTATTAATAATCTACGCTCCTCTATTGTAATATATAAAGTCTTAAACCTACTAGGCAGCACGCAAGCCTTTATTACGGATATTCAATATCCGCAAACAGACTTAGACATCTACTTTACGGACTACCGCTACTGCTAGCAGCACCTGTACTGACCAAGTCCTACCCATAACCCCTGCAGTAACCCCCATATAAAAATATACCCCCGTAGACAAACCAGCCAGAAGTGCTTTGTGTGCGGCAAGGAAAGATATTGGTCTATAAGGTATACCCAGGAAGAACATAACAAGTCTAGGAAGAGACTTAATAGCCATATTAGCCAGTTCATTTTGGAATACAAAGGAGAGGAAGTAGAAGAGCCCCCTAATAAGTTAATAGAAGCCCTTATAATTAACTTTAACTTAGACGCTTAGGAATAAGAGACCTTAGAGACATTCCTAACCACTTTTAGACCTTTTACAGACAGCCAAGCCTTCAATATTACGACTGTATTAGCCGACTGTTCCTTTATACACTTAGTTGCGCCCAAAAACCATTCCGCAAGCACCCCTGTTACGGACGTTATAGATTACGAGTAGGACCCATTTGCATATATCACCACAGAACGTTATACCCCCAAGGAATTCTACGGTGTTATAATCAATATAGGCGCCTCTAAGAAGTCTACTATAGGTTACGGACAATACCTTATATATAGGACCACCGCAAATAATAATACGGACATTGACACTATGTAAACTGGGGCCGTAAACGTCTAATTCAGCATTGGCTTAACTGTATTAATTGGATTAGTTACAGTTAAGACCCTAATTAGCCTAGTTAACTTCTATATAGTAAAAGCAGACACCCCTTTCTTACTTTACCTTGCGGACATGGACAGGTTATAGGTTTACTATAACAATATTACAGACACCTTAATCGGCCCTATAACTGCCCTAGGAAGTAAGCATGTTACCCTACCAATTATACGACAATTTGGACACCCGTTCCTTATATAGGGAGAGACTTTATAGACCTATATTTAGGAATCTTTTAACTATAACCCGTGCTACCTTACTAGTACGGAGATCTACCGTTTATATTGTCGTTTTGGCCACCCGTTAGCCGAAAAGCTATATAGAGTCCTTGAACGCTCTAGACATAATGACGTTAATAGGAAGGCAGTTAATTACCTAACTAAATACTGCTCCTACTGCTAGAAATACGGACGTTCCCTAGGCCGATTCAAGTTTACCCTTTATAAGGATCTTAACTTTAACTATTTAGTGTACGTAGATATTATATATATTAACAGCAGCCCAGTATTATATATAATTAACGAGGTAACCCGCTATTAAGCCGCCCGTTAGTTGCAAAATATATCCGTAAAGTATACTTGGGATATTTTACGGACCTGCTAGATTAACATGTATATTAGACCTCCTAAGTATATTACCTATAACGCTAGTAAGAACTTCATTAGCAAGGAATTCCAGCAGTATGCTATAGCTATGGCTATATTAATAAAAGCCGTTCTAGTTAAGGCGTATTAGTCTATTAGGCTTGTTAAGCGAGCTTACCTAGCCCTATAGAGAGCTTACCAGATCATTATAGATAAGTGTAAGGACATCTAAAAGGAACTAGCTCTATAGATGGCCGTAAAAGCCGTTAACAATACTACTGGCCTAGATAGACTAGTACCTACCCTTTTAGTCTACGGAGCCTACCTAAGAATAAGTAACCTAAATCCTCCTGCCCCATCTATTACGGAACGAGTAGCTGCAATACGGAAGGCAATAGCTAAGATAGTCAAGCTACGGGCTAAATAAGCTATTAATAACGCCCTATACTACCGCAACGGACCCAACACGACCCCAGTATACAACCTTCTGCTTAACTCTAAAGTCCTTATATGGCGTGAAAGTGGCAAGTGGACCAGACCCTACTATTTACTGGCTGTAGAAAACGAGATGTGCTATATACAACTTCCTAGCGGCCTAACTAGCTTTAGGAGCACGTCCATAAAACCCTACTTTCGGCCTAAAGACACCTATAACGTTAAGCTAGACAAACTAGAAGCAACTACCAAGCTAGATAAACCAGAGGTAACTACCAAACTAGATAAACTAGAAGTAACTACCGAACTAGACGAGCTAAAAGCACCCTTACCTACCCTAGAAGTCCTCTAGAAACCTACTAAACCCACTATACCTACCGTAAAGCGCGGTTAAGGACGCCCCTAAAAGCACCCTGTAACTAAGAACACTATAACAGAGACTTACCTAACCTCCGCAGGAATATCCGCAAGGCAATCTCCGCCTGCGGATATATTAGTTCTAGTATAGGAAACCCCCTTTACGGACTTACAACATAAAGAGATTAACGGACTACTTAAAAAGGGCGTCTTTGCGGTTATAACGGAGAAAGACGTTCTATAAGGCGTCCGTATATTTAACTTATGCTTTATTAACAAAATTAAGCACCTGGGTACTAACAAAGCTTTTAAAAAATCAAGGCTTGTTATACAAGCCTATAACGACCAAGGGAAGGGCTTAGTCCTTACGCAATTGCCTATAATTTAACAAGTCAGCCAACGGATTATACTTGCACTTATGCCTAGACTATAGTAAAGCAAACCCATAGCTCTTTACCTATAGGACATCTCGCAAGCCTATATGCAGTCTAATACCTACCTAAGTAGGGACATCTTTATACGGCCACCCCCCAAGCTTAACCTATAACCAGGAACAATCCTATGGGTTATAAAACCTCTGTATAGAGTACCAGAAGCTAGAAACTATTAGTTTAAGATATACCACTAGCACCACATTAGTAAACTTAAAATGGAATAGTCAACCTACAACCCCTGCCTCCTATATAGCCTATTAAACGGCCTTGGTATTGTTGGACTCTAAATAGACGATACCCTATTCCTAGCAGACTAGACCTTTGCGGACGCTAAAGAAACTAAACTACAAAAGGCCAAGTTCTTGGCAAAGCCGTAAGAGTAGCTAACTGAGCAGAATCTAATTAAGTTTAATAGAGGCCTAATTACATAAAAGGGCAACCTAATTAAGCTAACTTAGGAATGCTAAGCCTAAAACCTAAAGCCTGTTATAGCAAAGCCTACGGACCTTACCAGTTCCCGCAGAGAGACCCGTAAGACCATAAATATAAAGGACCAATACGCTGCATAGCGCGTAAGAGGCGCTTATATAGCCACAGTCTGCTAACCTGAATCTGCCTACAACTTGTTCTTTGCGGCCCAGGCAGTAAATCCGCAAGAAGAAAATATTAAGCAGCTTAATAAGCGCATTTAATAGCAAATTAATAACGTAATAAGAGGACTTACTTTTATACCATTAGACCTAAATTCCCTTAGTGTAATAGCATTTACGGATGCCTCCTTTACTAATAACAAAGACCTATCATTATAAATCAGCTTTGTGATTGTACTTACGGACCGTAATTAGGACGTAAATATACTACACTAGTCTTTAATTAAGTGCAAATAAGTAACCCGCAGTATACTAGCTTCTGAGCTATATACACTAGCCTATAGCTTTAATATAGCAGCCGCAATCAAATTAACGGTCTAGAAGATTCTATAACTGGAGCAGTTACCCCTGGTTCTATGCACTGATTTAAAGTCCCTCTACAACTGCCTAGTTAAACTAGGTACAACATAAGAGAAGAGGCTTATAGTCAACCTTATGTGCTTACATCAGGCCTATGAACGGCGCGAGATTATAGAGGTTAAATGGATTAGCAGCGGAGATAACCTAGTAGACGCTATAACTAAGGCAAAGCCGTGTTAAGCTCTTAAAACCCTAATTAACACAAATAAGCTTAACCTAGAAGTTACAGAATGGGTAGAATAGGACTAACAGAGCACCTATAGTACGTCTACGGCCCGTTGGAAGGCCGTACGGCTCGTTATACGGTACAGGTGGAAAACGGTAAAAAGCTACAGTGGAACTTAGTGGACTTACGTAACCTACTGAATTTTATAGGGTAGTTAAATTAACCAATTACGATTTTCCATCCCCGGGATAGAAAATCGCCATTGGCTCGCTTAGCACTAGCGCCTTAGCGGCCCTTACAATCCAACTTATAGCTCGTCTACTGCCTGTTAAAAGGCCGTATGGTTCATTTTACGGACCGTAAGCAGAACTTACGGTCAGCTTAGGGCACCGTTTGGAAGGCAGCCTAGACGGCACCTTAGGGGAGATTTCCTATGTATTTTCTTTTATATTTTATAGTTCTATTAAAGCAATTACGGAGGCTGTACATAAGTGGTTTCATTTTTTAAGTACCGCTAGTATATAATTACAGCACCTATCGTACCAACCGCGTGCCTACGCGTTCGGTACGCCAGGTACGCGTTTACGCGTTCGGTGCACCAACCACTCGCTTACGCGTCTGGTGCACTTATGAAGCACTGACTAATT
>Ga0307507_10001877_pt1 | contig 45826 bp, 10 predicted proteins | sample 7_EM_MG_FD_207223 | JGI IMG/M metagenome (GOLD analysis project Ga0307507, IMG submission 207223) | Populus trichocarpa ectomycorrhiza microbial communities from riparian zone in the Pacific Northwest, United States - 7_EM | ecosystem: Host-associated > Plants > Roots > Unclassified | place... | reverse complement strand
TATATAATATAAACCTTAGATATTTTTTAAGGCTTTAGAATTAATTATGTGGTTATTATATATAATTTAGTGGGGTGGGTTGGCTTAAAAATTCGCTTAGGACGGACACTTATGACACCCCACTGTAACGGCACTTTGCCATCATGTAATGGCAATCTGCGGCAATATGCGGCAATCTAACAGCAATGTGCCAGTACTGTAATATTACCCCCCCCTCCAAAGAAGCCTGCCCTTAGGCTTTATATATCCGTATTATACCTATAGGGCGTTCTTGTCCTTATGCTCTATAGGCAACCTATTATCCTTACTATGCTAGCATTCCATCTACTTATCTAAGTACTTTGGCGGTCTAGGTTTGTTAGGGTAACGGCTATAGAACTTTTATAACTTATAGGGATTACCTATAAAATTCTATGCAGGGTACTAGGTAGGGTCTGGATTATATCCTTTCCAACTTATACAGTACTTTAGTATTCCCCTTATAAGTTTATAGGCCAGTATTTCTTTAATTTCCTATTTACTGTTGCCATTAACTTAAATCGGTAGAGGCGGTTTATTCTTTTGTCCAGGTAATAGGTTATTTATAGCTCTCCATAGCTTATCTAGTAAAAAGATAGGGTAGACCTTAATTAAGTTCAGGAGCTTTACTTTGTATAAGTTGCCTCTCTTTTTAAGGACCTTATATAGTCCTACTATCTAATAGTCTAGCTTATAGCTAGGCCGTTCTGTCTTCTAGTTCTTTGTTATAACCCAGACCTTATCGCCTATAGTAAAGTTGGGCTTACGCCTATGCTTATTTACCTGCTGTTCTATTAATTTCTAGGCCTTTTTTAGGTTTGTATAGGCTACTTTCTAGGCCTCTTCTAAGCGTTTAGCGTAATGCCGTGCTTCCTTATAAGATAGTTTTTCGCGTATAGTCTGTGGCCCTTTTAGTCTTTCCCAGTTAAAGCTTATATAAGGTAAATACCCTATTTCTAGCTAGATAGGTGCAAATCCTATAGAGTTGTGGGGTAGGGTAGCCTAGGCGTAGTCTATTAAAGGTAGCAGTTTGGCCTAATTATCTTAAAAGTAGTTAATAAAGGGTTAGAGTCTCTGGTCTAAATACTGGTTTATAATCTCTATTTAGCTGTCTGTCTAGGGGTGGTATGCTATAGAAAGCTTTAGCTTAATACCTAGAATCTAGGTAAACTTGTTCTAGAAAGCTGATATAAACTGTGGCCTATAATTGGATATAATAGTATCTAGTAGTCCGTAAATTTAATAGATGTAGTAGATATATAGTTAGGCCGCCTCTTTTATATTAATATTTTTATAATAAGGGATTAAGAATAGGCGCTTGCTAAAGCAGTTAACTATAACTATAGATATATTGTATCCGTTATGGTCTATAGGTAGCTTATAGAAATCTATAAAGATATACTGCTAGGGGCGCTCTAGTATTAGGAGTGGTTTTAACAGCCCTAGGGTTTTATCTTATAGAATTATAGACCTATAGTAGTCGTTATAGTTTTGTATATAGCGATTAATATTTATAACCATTCTAGGCTAGTAGTAACAGTCGCTAATAATTTTACAGGTCTTATTCTTTCTAGGGTAGGCCATAGAGACCTAGGTATATGCTTTAGCAATAAGCCGAGTCTATAGGTTCTGTTCCTTTATAACTACTAGCCGTTCCTAATACTTAAGTAATCTATTTTTAAGGGACTATAGGCTGGTAATGTTCTTTGCCTTTTTATAGTACTTCTATAGGGAAGAGGCTGTACAGTTTGCTAGCAGCAATTTGTTAATAAAGCTAAATTCTAAGGGGTTAATAGGATATATCTTAGTACCTAAGGAGTCTATACTTAGTTCTGCCTATATCTAGGGGTTGAGGTGCTCTGGTTATAGTAGTGTCTAGGTCTGTAATAAGATCTTCACAGCCGCCTAGTTACCTAGGTCCTGCTTACGCCTTATAAGAGTATCTATACGGTTTATAGCGCCTAGTCTATATATAATTAAAAAGTTAAATTAAGATAGGATATCTGCCTAGTGTGCCTGCTAGGCTATAAGGGCCTTAGTTATTATAAAGTATTCTAGGGCCTTATAATATAAAACTACCTTAATAGGCTTAGGGGTCCCCTCTAGCTGAGCACACTAGTGCTAAAAGCTAGAGATAATAGCTAGTATTTCTGTCACGGAGTGAGCACAAGCGATGATAATATATAACAAAGTAGATATTATTAAGCTATGTACATGAACTGTATAATAAAGTCAAGACGTTGCGTAAGGAAAGAAGGTAAGGAAACAGGAGGAAAGGGGTATATATTATTAACTTAGTTGCTTGGTTAACACGTGTATAGGGCAGAATAGGCTTTGGGTTATAGTCCTAGCGGATCTTAGCGGAATGTGGCGGAATATAGTAGAGGACGGCAAATTGCCGTAGATTGCCGTTACGTGATGGCAAATTGCCTCAGATTGCCGTTATGTGTCTTAATTAACTAAGTCGTTAACATGGAGGTCAAGATAGTAGAAATAGGTAGACGTGTGTAAGGTATTACAGAGGTGTCCCATAACAGTACCCCCTATTTAAACTCGAGCTTCTGCAAGATGGGGCTGTGGTAGTTCTAGGTAGAGTTTGTAAAAGTCTTCTACGGCTTATGTGAGTCCTACGGAGTTAATAGGTTCCTATAAGGGTTCAGTAAAGCCTCTCCACTTTATAAGGTACATATACTGGCGTTTCCGTTTATTATACTTAATGTCGTTAATTCTTTCAACAAAGTACTTATCCTTACCATCCACCTTAACTGGTGGGGGAGGGTCCTGGATCTGTCCAGGCAGGGCGTCCAATATAGGGGCAGTAGGGCGGAGGACTGACGTATAGAATATAGGGTGGATTTTAACCGTATTAGGGAGCTTCAGTCGGTAGGCATAAGGAGAGACAACTTTTTCAACCTTATAAGGGCCGGCGTTCTTCTAATTAAGTTTCTTAGTAGGTCGTTTCGTGTTCAGATTTCTTATATCTAGCTAGATAAAGTTACCAATTTAGTAAGCTGGTGCTAGGGTTCGGTTCTTATTTACTGCGGCTTTATAGACAAACTGGGCCTATGTTATTTCATTAGTAAGGAACTTCTATAGTTCTTCTATCTTCTTTATAAATTCATTTGCTTCTATAACTTATAAGGCCTAATAAGCTAGACAAGGAACATTACTAAAGGGTTTAAAACCTATTTGCGGGTGCTAGCCGTAATTAGCCAGGAATAGGGAGACCTTTGTGGTTTCTAAGACGGAGTTATTTATGGTAAACTCAGTAAATGCAAGCCAGTCTATCCAGTCGTCCTATAGATACGACGTGTATATCCGAATATACTATTCCATTATAGCATTTGCACGTTCCGTTTAACCATCCGTTTCCAGGTAATATGCCGTAGATAATAGTGCTTTAATGCAGAGTTAGGTAGTCAGTTCTTTCTAGAACGCCAAGACAAACTGGCGGCCTCTATTAAAAACAATTGTTTTGGGGAGTCTATGGAGTTTCTATACGTAATCCAGGAACAGTCGGGCAACGGCAGGTGCTAATATATTAGGGCAGGCGATTAAGTATCTCATCTTAGATAGTTGGTCTATAACTACCATAATATTCGTGCAGCCTTTACTTTTAGGGAGATTAACAACGAAGTCAATTAAGATATCCTTCCATCTTCGGTCCGGAACAGGCAGTGGCTTTAGAAAGCCGTTATACGTCTTATACAAAGCTTTGGCTCGTTGGCAGGTATAGCAGCTAGAGACGTACCTTTATGTTATATTATGCATATTCGGCCAGTAGTACTCCTATTGGAGTAGTTCTAGGGTTTTTCCTTAGCCTGGGTGGCCGGCTACTAGTAGGTCATATACGTGTTTAAAGAGCTTAAGCTTAAGCTTATTATAATTAGGGACAACTAGGCGGTTCTAGTAGTATAAGCAGTCTCCGCGAACTTTACATTTACTTAGAGAGATCTTTTTGGAGCGTCTAACGCCATCTTAAATTAGCTTAAGTGTCTCTTGGATAAACTCATTATTTAGGTATTTATTAATTATAATCTGTTTAATTAATCAATCAGTTATTTTAAGAACGTGTACTATAAGGTCTTTAGCCAGGGGATCAAATAATTTGGGACAAAGTAGGGTTTAATTATGGTAGGCGCGCGCTTCTTCCTATACTATTATGTCTTGTGAACGTCGAGTTAGGGCATCAGGTTTTTAACCTTAAACGCCTAGGTAGTACGTAATTAAGAATTAGAAACGAGACAGATATTCTAACTAGCAGGCTTAACAATAACTTAGCTGTTTCATGGTTGTAAAGTACTATAGATTCTTATAGTTACTAAGGACCTTAATTGGAAATCCAGTGCCTTCTAGTTTAGGTCGCTATTGTTCGAAATATCTAATAATAGCTAATAATTCTTTATTGTAGATCTTGTAGTTACATTCGGCTAAACTTAGTCGTTTTGAGAAGTATGCTATAGGGTATAGTACCCCTTCTTTATTATACTAAGACAGAATGCCTTTAGTAACATAGTCAGATAAGTCAGCTTCTATAACACTCTTTTAGTTCGGGTCAAAGTGTTAGAGTACGGGTGCGGTAGTAAATATAACTTTTAGATAGGCAAAGGCCTTCTTATATTCCTTGTTAAAGATAAAGGCTTTGTCCTTTTGGGTTAGAGCTATAAGAGGTAAAACTAGGGCGGAGAAGTTATTAATAAACCATTAATAGAAATTAGCAAATCCTATAAAGGCTCTTATGTCCTTAATGTTCTTGGGTTCTTGCTAGTTTACAATTACTTTAATCTTCTTTGGGTCCATTTATATGCCATCTATAAAGATAATAAGTCCAAGGTATAGAACTTCCGTTTTATAGAACTCGTATTTATCTACATCTAATTATAGTCTAGCTCCACGTAGGGCTTTTAAAATAAGGTTAACGTGTTTCTTATATTCAGCCAGGTTATTGCTATATACTAGGATGTTGTTAATATAAGCAGTACAGAAAATGTCTAGGTAAGGTCGTAAGATATTATTTATAAAGTATTAGAATGAACTTAAGGCATTTATAAAGCCAAACAGCGTTACTAAGTATTTAAATAGTCCGTATCTAGTACGGAATGCGGTAAGCCATTTATCTCCTTTTATAATATAGAGGCGGTTAAATGCGTAAATAAGGTCGAGTTTTATATAGTAGCGAGCCTTACTTAATTAGTTTAGTGTCTTTTAAATTAACGGGAGCGGGTACCAATTCTTAATAGTAATAGCATTAAGAGCTTGGTAGTCCACATAGAAACGCAGACCGCCGCCAGGTTTCTTAACAAAGATTATAGGTGCAGCTATAGGCGAAGAGCTTGCTCTAATAAATCCTTTACTTAGGTATTTGTCCAAGTACTTCCGCAATACTTAGAGTTCGTTTTGGGACATTTTGTATAAGGGTTTAAATCCTAGCTGTTTTCCTTCTTCGAGTACGATCTTATGGTTATATGGTCAGTGTTCTACTAGCTTATCAGCTTTCTTTCATAAAAATACTTCCAGGTTGTTATGGTGGCATACTAGTACTTTTATGGCAGGGTTGGTGTGTTTCTTTAGTGCTAAGGCCTTTTTAATATCAGCCATTATAACAGCAAAGATCGTATGTTTAGGTTTCTTGGCGAGTTGTGCTAATAGGGTAGCTCTAATTATGTAAATATCTAAGGTGTTAAGTAAGCTTAGATTATCCTTAGTTTCTTATATGGTTTCTTATTTGGGTTTAAGCTTAGTGTTAGGTATAGAGTTAATATTAGATTCAGGTTTGGGTTCTTTAAGTATCCTTTTTATAGTAGAATACCAGTTCTTCTGGTACTTTTGTATATTAAGCTTAAGCTTCTGCTTGGTTTAGGGTATAGCAGTTAGAGTTAGTTTGTATAGTCTAGTATAATTTCCGGGTTCTTAGTGGATGTCGGTAGAAATCTCATATTAGTGGAATTTAGTGGAATTCTTAGGTAGGTGGAATTAGGTAGACTTTTCAGACTGGTAGATCTTGGTGGATTTTCCAGATTTTGGTTTAGGGTCTAAGCAGTAAGTTATAAAACACTTCTGCTTACAACGGGAGGCAGTAAATAGAAGCTTAAGGTTGTCCCAATTAATAGTTACCTTATATAGCTTTATCCAGGGTCGTCTAAGGATTACTAAGTAACTTAGAGTGGTAATAAAAAGCTTAATCAGCTCTTTGTGGTTTAGGTATTAGAGTCTTAGGAATACTACGTAGGTAATACAGCCTAAGACAGTGCGTTTGCCATTAAATCCAAATACGTTAATATGCCGGTTAAGGGGGATTAGAGTAAAACTATTATCTTATATAAAGATCTTGTTAATGAATCCTATACTACTGGCTCCTGTATTAATTAGGACTTAAGCATTAACCTATTAATTATTCTACCAAAGACGATAGTTAACGGTTATGCTGTAATTCTAAGAGTTAGAGTTTATAACATCTAAAGCATTCAACGAGATCCTAAGGTAGCGCCGTCCTAGAGAGCGACTTAGCTCCAGGACCTTTCTTTTAGAGGCAATTAGGGTGGAGTTCTTATAGCGTATTGGTTATAGCTTCGTCCTTATAAGTAGTGCTTACTGGATACAGGGCTGGAACTAGGTGGAGATTGGGGACAGTAACTGGAGGATTAATGCAGTAAACGGCTGCTAGTGTTGGCCATTCGTAATTCGCGTTAGGGCATAGGGACAGAGCAATAGTTAGAGAGATAGGAGCTACTTCTATACTTAAAACAGAGGCCTAGCTTAGTGCGTCGTTCTTATTTAAAGGACCCTAGTGGGGCATATCCTAGGGTTCCAGTGTCGATATCTATAGCGTCAGGGTGCTTAGGCTGAGACAATAACTTAATAGACGTTTATAGGTTTGTTGTATTATATTAAGGAGCGGACTTTAGTATTAGGCGTAGTATATTATTATATTATTTATTAATAACGTTTATGTAGGCGTTGAGAGCTCCTGGTAGGTCTACACCTATTAGGGAGGTTTTTAGTTTGGGGCTTAGGGATTTAATAAGGCTATTAATTAACGCGGAGTCGTTCTAGCCCGTTTCTTTTACATAACAGTTAAATTCGGAGAAGTATACTAGGAAGCTTTTTATTCCTTAAGTTATATAGTTTATCTTTCTCTAAGTAGTAGCTTAGCGGTTTAGGTCACCATACGTGGCTTCAAGAAGTACAATTAGGCTTAGTACTAAGTTTAGTTAAAGAGGTTTAATAAGGTTAGCTACGTCTTCTCCTAATTAACTTAGGGCGTAGCAGAGTCGGTTAGCTTTAGTTAGGTAGCAGTTAATGTTACCAGTTAGCTTATTTTTAAGCCGGCTTAGAAATAATTGGAGTTCTTATTATTTACTAGTAAATATTAGAGGGTCTAGTAGTCGTTCAGATCGTTACGGTGCAGTAGTTGGTTTAGGGTAAGTAACTACTGCAGGTTCGGGGCTCTCGTTCCGCGTGTTTATCTCTAGAGATAGTGTTCGGTCTTAGGGCCCTAATATAGGCATCTCAAGGGTGCGGATTTCTTCTTAAAGGTCTTTAATTAATTGCTAGTGTCATACTTCTTGTTCGGCTTATTGTTAAGTTAAAGTGGCTTAGTTCTGTGCAAGGGCGTCTATAAAGAACTTCTATATTTCTGCCAATTGTTCTTAGAGTGCGGATATAATGCCAACGGCTATTATAGGGGCTTCGGGGTCATTCTATATTTTGGAGGGTGGTATATAGCGTTAACGCAACGTAGTATTACGGAGTAAGTACAAGCGATGATAATATATAACGAAGTAGATATTATTAAGCTATATACATAAACTGTATAATAAAGTTAAGACGTTGTGTAAGGAAAGAAGGTAAGGAAACGGGAGGAAAGGGGTATATATCATTAACTTAGTTGCTTGGTTAATACGTGCACAGGGCGGAATAAGCTTTGGGTTATAGTCCTAGCGGATCTTAGCAGAATGTGGCGGAATATAGTGGAGGACAGTAAATTGCCGTAGATTGCCATCACGTGATAGCAAATTGCCTTAGATTGCCGTTATGTGTCTTGATTAACTAAGTCGTTAACATGGATGTCGAGACGGTGGAAACAGATAAACGTGTGTAAGGTGTCACAGAGGTATCCCATGACAATTTCTTTATTATAGATATGGTAGTTTAGCTTAGCATCTATTATAGTCTTTAAATAGTATATAGTAGGGTGCTATTTTCCATCCGGTTGCTTCTGGGAGAAAATACTAGCTATTGCGCCGTTAGAGGCATTAGTTTCTAGTATTAAAGGCTATTCTGGGTTAAAGTGGGTAAGTAGGGGAGCCAATACTAGCTATTTTTTAAGCTTATTAAAGGCTTATATATATATAGCGTTAAAGTAGAATAGCTGGTCTTTTCTAGTAAGGTGGTTAAGAGACTAGGTAATTCTGCTATAGTTCTTAATAAAGTATTAGTAGAAGTTATAGAAACCTAAAAATAATTATACCCCCTTTACGGTCTATGGGGGTATCTACTGGTTAATTATAGCCGTTTTCTTTAGGTTGGCCTTAATTCCATCTATACTAATAATAAAACCTAGGTACTTTATACGCTTAATACTGAATTCTAATTTCCTAATATTGGCCTAGAGGCTGGCCTTGTGGAGCCGTTATAGGACTTTATAGACATGCTCCTTGTGTTCTAACTTATTCTTAGAGTAAATTATAATATTATCTAGGTAGGCCGTATAGAAGTTGTTAAGGTAGTTAAAGAGTATATTATTTATGTATTGCTAGTATATAGCTGGTCCGTTAGTTAGTCTAAAAGGAAGTACTTTACATTTATATATTCCGTAATGGGTCTAAAATATAGTAAGATCTTCTAATCTAGGGTCCATTTTAATTTAGTAAAAGGCCTAATAGATATTAAGCTTAGTAAAGATCTTAGCTTTACTTATTTAGGTTAAAGTCTTATTAAATAAGGGTAGTAGGTAGCGGTCCTTATGGGTTATATTATTTAATTTATGGTAGTTAATATAGAAACAAAGTCCTCTATTTAGCTTTTTAGTAAAGAAAATAGGTAAGTTAAAAGGGGCTTAGCTAGGTTTAATAAAGCTCTTATTTAGGTTATTAATAAGGTACTACTTTGTAGCCTATAATTTGGCAGTAAACTGCTAACAAAGGGGGCTATAGCTAAGTGTGTCTTCCTTATCTAGCTTAATCTCAATCTTATAGTTGTATGGTTGGTAAGGCGGGAGTATGTTAGACGCTGCCTTGGAGAATATGTTCTTAAATTTCTAGTATTAATGGGGTAGTTTCTATTCTACCAACTCCTTGTCTATAAGCTCGCCTTCCTATTTACTAAGCTCCTTTTTCTTTTCCTTAATTATTTATGTTTGTATTAACTTAATAATACAAGTAAGTCGTATCCAGGGGCACGAAATACGTATAGTATTGTATGCTCTTTTGGATGGTGGTGACTGTCGGTTCTATTAAAGTAGGCTACGTGGTCTATATACTGGTGCGTCCCCTTAATTAGTCAGTGCCTCATAAGCGAGTAGTTGGTGCACTAGGTGCTGTAATCAGACACTGGCGGCACTTAAAAATAGAACCACTTGTGTATAGCCTCCGTAGTTGCTTTAATAGAACCGTAAAATACAAAGGAAATCTATAAGAAATCCCTCCCGAGGTGCCTTCTAGGCTGCCTTCCAAACAATGCTTTAGTCTGGCTGTAAGTCCTACTTATGGTCCGTAAAATGAACCGTACGGCCTTCTAATAGGCCGTAAATGAACCATATGGCCTTCCGACGGACCGTAAATGAACTATAAGTACTCTGTTAGTTTCGTTCCACCTACTCTATAACCTTTAGATTAAGCTTATTTGCGTCAATTAGAGTTTTAAGAGCTTGACACGGCTTTGCCTTAGTTATAGCGTTTACTAGGTTATCTCCGCCGCCAATCTACTTAACCTCTGTAATCTTACGTCGTTCGTAGGCCTAATATAAGCACATTAGGTCAACCATAAGCCTCTTCTCTTATATTATACCTAGTTTAACTAGGCAGTTATAAAGGGACTTTAAATCAGTGTATAGAACTAGGGGTAATTGCTCCAATTATAGAATCTTCTAGATTGTTAATTTAATTGCAGCTGCTATATTAAAGCCATAAGCTAGTGCATATAGTTTAGAGGCTAGTTTACTGCGGGTTACTTGTTTGCATTTAATTAAAGACCAATATAGTATATTTATGTCCTAATTATGGTCCGTAAGTACAATTACAAAGCCAATTTATGATAATAGGTCTCTATTATTGGCGAAGGAGGCGTCTATAAATACTAGTACGCTAAGGGAATTTAGGTCTAGTGGTATAAAAGTAAGTCCTCTTATTATAATGTTAATTTGCCACTGAATATGCTTATTAAACTGCTTAATATTTTCCTCTTGCGGATCTGTTACCTAGGCCATAAAGGATAAATTATAGGCAGATTTAGGTTAATAGACTATAGCAATATAGGCGCCTCTTACACGCTATACAATATATTAGTCCTTTATATTTATAGTCTTATGGGTCTCTCCGCGGGAACTAGTAAGGTCTATAGGCTTTACTATAACAAGCCTTAGGTTTTAAGCTTGGCGTTCCTAAGTTAGCTAGATTAAGTTGCCCTTTTATATAATTAAACCTCTATTAAATTTAATTGGAGTCTGCTTAGTTAACTGCTCTTATAGCTTTATTGGGAACTTAGCTTCTTATAGTTTAGTCTCTTCAGCATCCATAAAAGTCTAGTCCGCTAAGAAGAGGGTATTATCTGTTTAGAGTCTAATAATACTAAGGCCGTTTAATAGGGTATATAGAAGGCAGGGGTTATATATTAACTACTCCATCTTAAGTTTACGGACGTAATGCTAGTAATATGTCTTAAACTAATGGTTTCTAGCTTCTAGTACTCTATAAAGGGGTTTTATAACCTGTAAAATTGTTCCTAATTCTAAGTTAAGCTTAAGGGGTAGTTATATAAAAATGTCCCTACTTAGGTAGATATTAGACTGCATATAGGCTTGCAAGATATCCCATAAATAGAGGGCTACAGGTTTAGTTTGCTGTAGTCCAGGTATAAGTGTAAGTATAATCCGTTAACTAACTCGTTAAATTATGGGCAATTGCGTAAGGACTAAGTCCTTTCCCTGGTTGTTATAAGCTTATATAACAAGCCTTAATTTCTTAAAGGCTTTGTTAGTACTAGGGTGCTTAATCTTATTAATAAAGCGTGAGTTAAATATACGGATGCCTTACGGGACGTCTTTCTCCATTACAACCGCAAAGACGCCCTTTTTAAGTAGTCCATTGATCTCTTTATGTTATAAGTCTATAAAAGGGGTTTCCTATACTAGAACTAATATATCCGCAGGTAGGGGTTGTCTTACGGATATGCCTGCGGAGGTTAGGTGATTCTCTATTATAGAGTTCTTAGTTACGGGGTACTTTCGAGGGCGTCCTTAACCACACTTTATGGCAGGTTCAGTAGGTTTCCAGGGGACTTCTAAAGTAGGCAGGGGTGCTTCCGGTTCATCTGGTTTGACAGGTGCTTCCAGTTTATCTAGTTTGACGTTACGGGTGTTTTCGGACCAAAAATAGGGTTTTACGGACGTGCTTCTAAAGCTAGTTGGTCTGCTAAGAAGTTATACGCAGCACGTTTCGTCTTCTACAGCCAGTAAACAATAAGGTCCAGTCTAATTGCCGCTTTTACGCCATATAAGGACTTTAGAATTAAGTAGGAGGTTATAAACTGTGGTTGTGTCTAGTCCGTTACGGTAGTACAGAGCGCTATTAATAACTTATTTAGCCTATAACTTGGCTATTTTAGCTATTGCCTTCCGTATTATAGCTGCTCAATCTATAACGGACGGGGCAGGAGGGTCCAGTTTGCCTATCCTTAGGTAGGCTCCATAAACCAAGAGGGTAGGTACTAGTCCGTTAGGACCAGCGGTGTCATTAATGGCTTTTATAGCTATCTGTAAAGCCAGTTCTTTTTAAATGTCCTTATACTTATCTATAATAATCTAGTAAGCTCTCTATAAAGCTAGGTAAGCTTGCTTAATAAGCCTAACGGACTAATGCGCCTTAACTAGAACGGCTTTTGTTAAAATAGCTATAGCCGTAGCATACTGTTGGAATTCCTTACTAATAAAGTTCCTACTGGCGTTATGGATAATATACTTAGGGGGTCTAACGTATGTGTTAATCCAGCAGGCCTATAAAATATCCCAAGTATATTTTATGGATATATTTTGCAACTAATAGGCAGCTTAATAGCGGGTTGCCTTATTAATTATATGTAATACTAGGCTGCCGTTAATGTACATAATGTCTATATATACTAAGTGGTTAAAATTAAGGTCCTTATAAAGGGTAAACTTAAATCGGCCTAGGGAACGTCCGTATTTCTGGCAAAAGGAACAGTATTTAGTTAGGTGGTTAATTGCCTTCTTATTAACGTTGTTATGTCTAGAGCGTTTAAGGACTCTATACAGCTTTTTAGCTAACAGGTGGCCGAAACGGCGGTGTAGGCAGTAGATTTCAGTACTAGTAAGGTAACATAGGTTATAGTTAAAAGATTCCTAAATGTAAGTCCGTAAAGTCTCTCCCTATATAAGGAACGGGTGTCTAAATTGTTATATAATTGGTAGGGTGACATGCTTGCTTGCTGGGGCAGTTATAGGGCCAATTAGGGTGTCTATAATATTATTGTAGTAAACCTATAACCTGTCTATGTCCGTAAGGCAGAGTAGGAAAGGGATGTCTGCTTTTACTATATAGAAGTTAACTAGGCCAATTAGAGTCTTAACTACAACTAATTTAATTAATGCGGTTAAGCTGATGCCAAATTAGACGTTTATGGCCCTAGTTTGCATAGTATTAATATCTATATTGTTATTTGTGGTAGTCTTATATACAAGGTATTATCCGTAACCTACAGTAGACTTCTTAGAGGCACCTATATTGATTATAATGCCATAGAATTCTTTAGGGGTATAGCGTTCTATGGTAATATATGCAAATAGGTCCTGTTCGCGGTCCGTAACGTCCGTAATAGGTCTAATAGGTATACTTACGGGTTGGTTTTTAGGTGCAATTAAGTATATAAAGGAGTGGTCGGCTAATACAGTTATAATATTAAAGGCTTGGCCGTCCGTAAAAGGTCTAAAAGTAGTTAGGAACATCTCTGAGGTCTCTTATTCCTAGGTGTTTAAGTTAAAGTCAATTATAAGGGCTTCCATTGACTTATTAAGAGACTCCTCCGCTTCCTTTTCTTTATAGTCTAGGATAAACTAGTTAATCCAGCTGTTAAATCTCTTCTTAGACTTATTACGCTTTTCCTAGGTATGCCTTACAGACTAATATCCCTCCTTACCGCATATAAAGCACTTTTGGCTGGTTTGCCTATAGGGGTATACTTTTATATAGGAGTTGCTGCGGTAGTTATAGGTGGGACTTAGTCAGTATAGGTATTGCTAACGGTAGCGGCGGTCCGTAAAGTAGGTATCTAAGTTAGTTTGCGGGTTTTATAGGTCTGTAATAAAGGCTTAAGTACTGCCTAGTGGGTTTAAAACTTTATACGTTATAATAGAGGACCGTAAATTATTAATAAGGCCAGCTAAGGTATCTGTAGGCTTATAATAGGTATATTTGTAAGGCTCTACTTCTTAATAAGCTATAATAAGTTTGTTATACAGGAAGTTGTATAACAGTGCAAGTGTGGGAGAATTAAATGAGCGACTTAATTTTAAACGTAGCTCTAGAGTTGTCAGATAATCTGTATTCTCTAAAGGCGTGGGTCACGTGCACGAGTCACGTGCACGGAGCACGTGCATTGTAAATCTCTTTATCTGAGCTTAGAGCCTAAGGGGCTCACCAGCACAAAAAAAGAATAATTAAGTCAAGATCATTAATCAATCAACCCATTTTATCAATAAACTGCTCTATACAAACTTCGTGACAGTTATAAGCCTGGTTTACCAACTTAAGAAGCTATTCAGCTATTACTTAATTATTTAAAGAAATTCTACCTCATTGTTAAACTCTGACACCTTATCGTCAAGACGCAGACTCTAATAGAAATCCTACCTTAATCGTCAAAGGACAATCCTGATAATAAGGACGATCCTAACGACGAATTCTATCTTAATTCCCCTCTGCCTATTAGTTAAAATGACTCCACTAACGTCAAGTTCGTTAACCACGATCATCCTTAATAAACTAAAAGACTGGGAGCAATAGATCTAGCAACTATAAGCCCTCGTAGATTAGCAAATTTGGGCCCACGTTAACCCAGCTACAAAAGCACCTTAAGAAGGTCTACTTAAAAAACCACCTCTTTTAAAAGTTATAGATTTTAATGAGAATGCAACCTTATATACACAGCTTTTGACAAACCAACAGAGAGCGTACGAGAATAGCAGACGATACTATAACTAGGATATAAAGTACTTCCTAAAACAGGAAGAGCATCTGTAATAGATACGCACCTAGATTACGTCCACAGTATCAATCCAGAAGAAGCTACTGCTTGACCCTTCCCTTATAGTCAAGGAATGGCTAATTCGGTTAAAAGAAGACACTAAGCCCTTAAAGAACTTTATGATAAGGAAGGTACAACTACAGTACATAGAATTACTTAAGGGACTTAAGCAGGCAAAAATTACCCAGTGGCTTAACAGATGGGAGCATGCAATAAAGATGGCAGAGAAGTATGGTCTTCTATAGATAACTAATAGGATCTGGCTAATGGACCTTGCAAATGCAATACGACCTATAAGTAAAACCTATTTTGTTATATATACTAAACAGGCAAATAATACCGAAAAGGCTCACTCGTCAGAATACTATAAAGTAGTAATAGAGCTATGGGAAGCATTCGCAAACCTCTTAAAGGTCGTACCATCCTTAACTACCAGAGGGAGTGCATTTAACATAGACTTCGCAGGAGAGTCTGAAGAGGATATCTCTATTACTGCTAAAGTCTAAAAGGGAAGAGGGAACAGCTTATCTTGCAGTTAAAAAAGGGCAGGGACAAATTTAACTAAAGAGACGTCTTCCAAGAAGTCAAAGAACCTAAAATGCCTAGTATGCGATATAAGGGGATATACCCTTCCTAACTGTTAGTATTTATTTGAGTGCAAGAGGCCTAAGGGATTTAATACTAAGGGTACACGTATAAAAAAGGTGTGTAAAAAGGTAGAACATAACAAGAATCTAGCTGCCCAAGTAGAATAACTTAAGCTCAAGGAATCAAATATCAATAAAGCTTAATAACGACAGGTTAAGAGTTAGGAGACAGTTAGGAAGATTAAAGGAGAAGCTAATACAATATTCCTAGAATTATATTACACCAGTTAACTCTATCTACTAAAGCTATTAACTATTCTTAACTTAGGAACCACTCTCTATATCTTTAATAACCTCTCTTGTTTCTATAATTTCAGAAAAGCTCTAAGACACGAATATGTTATTGCAGGCAGCTTAGAAGTGCCTATACTAGGTTATGGCAATATTACTATCCAAGTCACAAAACCAGACAAGAGTAAGGGAATCCTACGTCTTAAGGACGTTGCCTTTTATACGGACTTTAATACGAATCTAGTGTCGTTCCGTCTACTTTGAAAACGAGGGTACTACTAGGACAATAAAGAAGAGAACAATCTTCTAGTTCGAAAGGACGACACAATCCTATATTAAATAGAAGAACGTCACGGACAACAGACTATCAAATACGTCCGATTAGGAAGTCTATTAGCGTTCAATACAAGCCAACTGCTATGTTAATGGAAGCGCAGAGCATTATCAAGAGACGCTCGTCCAGATTCAAAAGGAGATGCATATCTATGGCATCTACGTCTAGGTTATCCAGGACCTATAAGCCTTTATTATTTAGGTCTTAACGCCTTAGGAGTTAAGCTTTAAGGCCTAAAGACAACGGAATATTAATATTACAGTCTCGCCAAAATTAAGCGTTAGGTCTTAAGAAGGTTCTTAAAACAGAAAATTAATAAACCCTTTCTTAACCTCTATATTAACTGGACTGACCTTAAGAAAGCGCATGCCGGATTTATACAAGTTATATTTATCTACAACACTTTCTTAGAAAGAACCTTCCTGTATTTTATAACAACGCATAGCAAAGAGAAGGAGATACTATAAGTGCTTAAAGATTTCACCTAATAGATTTGTCTGAGGTATAACCTTAAAGTTAACACTATTAGATCAGACAATGAGCTAGGGAGAAGGAGAACCCTTAAATGGCTATAAACGCAAGGGATTATATTTGAGCCTTTGGCACTATATACCCAAGCACAGAACAGCACCGCCGAACGCTTAGGGGGTGTTATTATTGAAAAAGAATATGCTATAAGAATTGCTGCCAATCTACCACATAATCTATAGAACGAGATAGTTAACTATATAGTCTATCTTCAAGATTGAACGCCACGGGAAAGCAATAGATGGAAATCGCTATATAAGAGGTTCCATACCTTCTTAGCCAATAGGTTAAAAAAGCCGCAACTAGCGCACCTAAAAGCCTACGGCTATAGGGCGTACGCAATGACGTCGGACGCCTAGCTAAAGAAGAAAAGACTAAGCAAGCTAGATCCGCGAGCCTATATTAGCTACCTTATTAGCTATAACTCTACTAATATCTATAGGATCTGGATCCCGTATAAAGGTATTATTATCTCTACTAGGGATGTCATCTTTAATAAAAAGACATTCTTTAATGGTAAGCGAACGGACATCTTAAAGGATCTACACGCCAAATTAGATACGCTAATTAAGAAGATTTAACTCCCTAATACCCTAACTAAGAACGAGGTTCTTCTAGAAGATAAAGACAAAGTATTTAAACCATTAATTTAAAAGGAAGACGACGACGTTAATAAGCCAGTTTAAACCTTTAATAAGTTAGCAGATCTTAAGCTTGTAAGAGCTCTTAAAGACGCGTATTATACGCCACCTCTAATAGAAGAAGATAAAGAATCTCTATATGCCTTTTACGTCGAGTATTTTACGAAGTCAGATACTAATCAGGACACTATTAACTAAGTAGGAGATAGGTTTCACACTTAGGGGGTATTTAATAACTTGGTTAAAGACTTGTTTAAGGAAGCCGGCGATAATAGGCTTAAAGACTTTATCACTAAAAGAATCACCTTAGCCTATTATGGCGCCTTTATAGCAGGAAGGAAGTTTAACCTTAATAGTTAACTTAACGACAGTAAGCTAAAATTAGGCAGAATACGTAATATCAGATTACACAGAAAGAACTTACCTCTGCCACCTTAGTTAATTAAGGACCTTAATACGTATTCTCTTCGAGATTAGTTCTAAGAGGCTTAATAAGCCTATCTCCAATCTCATTATTAAATGAGGTCATTTTAGGAAACAGACAAGAAGCATATAAAGGGACAGCAGATCCTTAGCTTAATATAGATATTTGTCTACAAGATGGACAAGTACGGATTCCTCCAGAAATGCAAGGTATGCTTAGTTATATGTGGAAATCAATAGGCTCTAGGAGACCTACCTATAAGAGCTACTATATTAGCCAGTACAACCTTCCGAACCCTTATAGCGATTACCGCAAAATTCGACCTGGAGATAACACAGATAGATACAGTTAATGCGTTTATCTATTGCGATCTTGATAAAGTCGTCTATATAAAGCTACCGCTAGGATTTAATAACGGAAAGAAAGACAAAGTACTGCGCTTAAGAAAAGCCCTATACGGACTATAACAATTACCACTGTTATGGCAGAAGAATCTTACGAGCTTGCTAACAGAATTGGGTTTTAAAGAGGTACCCTAGGAGCCGTATATTATGCTAAAAGGTGGAATAGTCGTCTTCTTCTACGTTAACGATATTATCTTCTGCTACCAAAAGATAGATAAGAAGAAAGCTTAAGAAGCAATTAAGGAGCTAAGTAAGGAATACCAGATAAGTACCCTTAGCGAGCTAAAATAGTTCCTAGGAATCTATGTGCTACGCAATTATAGCTAAAGGCTCCTATAGCTATCCTAGGAAGCCTATATCGAGAAGATAGCTAACTAGTACGAGATAGATCTTAAAGGGCATCTTCTAGATACTCTAATAGTAGAATCAGAACTCCTCCCTACTAATTACTAATCAATCTATCTGACGCGTCCGTCTCCTGATATAGACCTATTAGTCCGTCCTATATCCCTACTAGCCTCTACGATGCTATATCAGAGAAAATTGGGTTTAGTACTCTATACAGCCACTACAACACGTCTGGATATTGCTTTTACAGTATTAAGGCTGGCAAGGTTTAATTAGGACCCAAGCCAAGAGCATTATTAAGTGGCAGACAGAGTCATCTAATACCTATATAGCACGAGAAGCAGAGCAATCTGCTATAGAGGAGATAAGGAAGGAATAAACGGTAGAGGGAGAGATAAAGGAATACGCGACAAAGGACAAGACGACGGAAGAGACAGTAGAGGTAAAGCGCAATCATTTATCTATGCCAGTAATGCATCATTCGCAGACAACTCCGTCGACAGAAAGAGCTCGCAAGGATATATTATAAAGCTATTTAGGGGGCCGATCGCCTAGAGAGCAAATAAGCAGGGTATAGTTACAATGTTAAGCACAGAAGCCGAGTTGTTAGCCCTATTATAGACAGTAAAGGAAGCTATCTTTATTAGTAGGTTATTTAAAGTAATAACATTATAACTAAACAAGCCCTTAATTATTAAATGCGATAATACCTAGATGCTCTAACTAATTATAGAAGACACGGCAAAGCTAATTATAAAGCTCCAATATGTTAACATCCATTAACACTGGCTATGTTAGGAATACATAATAAAATAAATATGATTTCAATAGACAGTAACAAAGGAGATAATCGCTAATAGACTTATAAAGGCCCTGCCTAAGCAGAGGTTTTAAAGCTTTGTTAATATAATCGGAATAGTGGATATTAAGGAGCGGCTAAATAAGGAGAAGCAACTAGAGGACCTAAGGGACAGTATTAGAGCAAGACGGAAGGATTTAGATAAGATTACGGTCCAATTAACTCATTAACGGACATAAGAAGGTGGCTAGCTTTAACCTCAAAGAGCTTAAAGCTAAGGGGGTGTGTTAGATAATCTGTATTCTCTAAAGGCGTAGGTCACGTGCACGAGTCACGTGCACAGAGCACGTGCATTGTAAATCTCTTTATCTGAGCTTAGAGCCCAAGGGGCTCACCAGCACAAAAAAAGAACGATTAAGTCAAGATCATCAATCAATCAACCCATTTCATCAATGAACTGCTCCACACGAACTTCGTGACAAGAGTCTCTATATATATACATAAGGAAGATGCAGGGAATAGAGATAGGTGGCAAGAATTACAAGGGTAAGCAGCTGAAATGGTGAGGTATGCAGGGGTAAGCAGCTAAGGTAGTGAGATGGTAGTAAGCAAGTCCGATCTTAGGTCGACAACAGCATGGTACTGGTAGTCGGTTACACACCCCCCCAGATTTGACGGTGTAGTTAAAGCTATAGAAAACAAATAAAGGTAGAAGCTATACCAAAATAAGAAATTTTAGATACAATTTAGGAGTAGTAAAGGGATAGGGTGACGTTTAAGAGTCTTTATCAGATAATGTAGTAGCAATTTAATGTCGAATATCCACCAAATTCAATTGCTTTATCCATGCCTCGTGCCTTTAACGGGGTAGGATCTTAGTAAGTCCGTCAGCAGGCATCTTGTCTATAGGGACCCATTAGACGTCGATCTTTTTGTCTTGGACCTCTTATCTAAGCCAGTGCTAATAGACGTCGATATGTCGAAGCTTGGTGTCAAGCTTTGGTGTATCCTGTCTTAGGAGTTATATAGTCTGCATATTATCGCATAGCAGGGTAAAATCGCGTTCTAAACTAAGACCGACTGCCTCAAAGAAACGCTGCCACTAGATAATCTCAACAGCAGCCATAGACAGGGAGAGAAGCTCCGCTTCGGTAGTCAAGCAAGTCACTAATTATTATAGGGTTGCCTTCCAATTAATTAGTCCTCCAAATAGCATAAAAAAGTATCCTTAAGAGCTCCGTCTGGTGTCTTTATGGTCCGCAAATGCTGCGTCGGATACTCCGTAAAAGGTAATGTCTTCTCCTTCAGGGTTTCTAAAGTAGATATATACTCTAAGTACTTCGCCAGAGTATTCAATAGCTGTAGATTTTGTTCCAAGGCAATAGGCAATGGCTTAGTTTAATGCATTAAGGTGCTTTTAATTTAGACTAGTAAGAAATTCGGCCAGTTTTAAATACGTCTTGGCAACATCAGGCCTTCCAAAAACGGCGAGGTGCGTAAGGGAACCAACCTATTGCTAGTAGGCTAGTGTTCTTTAAGGGTTCGTCTACTAGTCGGACAGAATCAGTTCTTCAGCAGGAAGTAGTAACTTAGGAAATTTTCCTGGTTAAATATTAAATCAACTAGCTATCTTTTTAATATAGGAATCTTGGCAAAGCCAAAGCTTTCTACTTACCCAATCTCGCTCAATTCAAATTCCTAAGAACCACTATAGGTCTTGTAACCGACTACGGTACCCTGCCAAACCACCACTGTTTTATCTGCGTATTGCCTACGTATCGCCTACGTATCACTTACGTATCACGCTGTTTTGCTTACGTATTCGTCTCCCCTTTTATTTATTTCCATACCTTCCTCGTGTATATATGGACACTTTAGATCTCCATTTACAATTAAGTCGCTCACTCAATTTACCCACACTGCACTGTTACAGGTCTCCTAGTGCACGGATCTTGTATCAATGTAGAAGTTTAGCTTCAAATTCTTCTAGTCTTTAAATGTCCTTTTTGGCAAATAGGACGGCAATATCGTCTACATAAAAGAAGACAATAAGTCGTCCATTGGTGTAAAGGTAGTTCGTACCTAGGACAGGCTTTAATCCAAATTTAGCCAGTGTATTGGTGAGCTCTTTATACCAAAGTAGTGGTAAGACTTTTAATCCATATAGCGCCATAAGTAGCTTTAAGATATATCCGTTTTAATTAAAGCCTTCTAGGCAGTAACAGTAGACTGGCTTATCTAGTCTTGCATTCATAAATGCGTTTACAGCGTCATACTATTGAATCTCCAAATTGAATGCGGCTGCTATAGCCATAAAGGCACGGAATATTCGAGCAGCTAGGGTTGCTGCCTAGGTCTCTTCTTTAGTAATCTACAGGTCTCCGCGGACACACAGTCAAGCCTTTAGCTTTTAAAGGTAACCATTACTATCAAACTTATATTTAAAGACCCATTTCAGTGGAAGGATCTGCTCGTTATATACTTCTTCTTTTAGTACAGTCTTAAATGTCCCTCGGCGTTTTAGGTCATTGTATTCTTTTTCCATAGCCTTTTAAAAGCCGGTAGTTAAAGGGTGCTTTCTTAGCTCTTTAAGGTTCCTTGGTTTAGGTGGAAGATTATCTCAATATAGGGAGGATCTAGTTCGGTTAATATCCTTTACTAGTCCTATAGCAAAGCCAGCGTAGTAACCAAATAGGGTAGGTATATTGGCTAGTGCTGCTGTGTACGCTTAACATCAAATTCGTTTAGAACCTTCTGGTAGGACAAGGTCAGCAAAAGGATCAGCTAAGACCTTATTAGCTTATAGAGCTGTATTCAACAGTTCTAACAAACCTAGCTAGGTAGGAATTGCTTCAATTATATCCAGAATATCATCTTAAAGTCCTCTTGGTATGGTATTTGTTTCTAGCAGATCTAAAAATACCGTTCTACTAGGAGTCAGTAGCTGTTTAGTGTCCTTTATAGGAAGCTCTACTAAATCATTTAATGTAGTCGTTTAATTTATATTTGAGGTAGGTCTATATAAGATAGATTTATCCTTAGATTCGTCCTTATAGAGAGGTTCTAGTAGACTAATTGCCTAAATAGTATCTTCTAATACTTCCCTAAGTAGGTAATTGATGTTTTAACCCTTAGGGTTATAGAACGAGGTCTTATTAAATATAACATCTCTAGTTTAAATGACTTTGTAAAGGCTTAGAATCCAGATTCGGTAGATATTAGTTAAATCATAGCTAACCAAATATCCAATTAATGTATAAGGAGCTAGCTTGTCTCCCTTTTTAACTTATTTGTTTAGCGTATAGGTTTTACAACCGTATTCATGCATATAGGTAAGTGTTGGCGGCTTGCCGTAGGCGACCTTGTACGGAGTTTTCCACCCTAGTTGCTTATTTAGTGTTCGATTAAGTGCATAGCCAGCAGCAAGAAAAGCCTCTGGTCCTAGAGATGGGGGTAAAGATGCTTCTAGCTGCATAGACCTTAATTATTCCATAAGGGTTCTTCCAGATCGTTCTACTCCACCATTCTATTCTTCGGTATATGGTGCTCGGTATTTAAAGGTAATGCCTTTATCTACACACCACGTGTTTAGGGTATCTTCCGTTTATCCAAATACTTATTTATTATTACTCCAGAAGAAGACAACGTCTTAGTGGAATTATATCTTAATTAAGCGGTAAGTTTTGCAAATAGTAGGTAGGACAATAGCTTTGTCCCTATTCTTAAAGGTAAACACAAAGTTAAATTTAGAATACGTGTAATAGAAATGCATAACATATCTATTACCGTTATACCCTGGTACTCTGAGGTAGATAATATCAAATACTAGCCGTTTAAATGGTCAAGTGGCTAGAAATTCATGTTCTTATCTTTAAGAGATCTGCTGCGTGTGCTTTGCTAATAAGCAAACTTCACATTTAATTTTAAGCGGTGCTCGTTCATTAGTTTTAAATTCGGTCAGCTCTGCGCCAATAATATACTTAGGAAGCTGCGCAATAGCATTAGGTCCTACATAGCCAAGTATTTTATACCATCTTGTAGCTATGGCTCCGATTGTTTTACGGGCTATACGGCTAGGCTAGTACCTCTTAGAGGTTAAGAATATTAATTAAGTCAAATCTAGGGTACTTATAGGCTCTCTATACATCAGTGCCCAGTGGCCCCCTAGTCATTTCGCATAGCAGACTATTTCGCTAGTTGCTAGACAGTAGAGCAAATTTCGCCCTAAGTTAAAATGGATATTGTTCTCAGTGGCTCTTAATAGCGCTACAATATTTGTAAATATAGTAGGCACTAGCGCTATATAGGATAGCTTCATTTTTAGCTTTCCAGTAGGTGTATTAATAGTAATAGTTACTGTTCCATAAGCTTGTATTTTTTCAAAATTTCCGCTAGCAATTAGGTAGTCGTCTTCTACTACTAAGTAGGAGAAGGTGAAGTCTTCTTCATTATTACAGACGTGGGTATCTGCGCTAGGGTTAAGTATCCAGGTATTCTAGAGTTTAAAAGGAACTTAACTAGTACTAAACACGGCAGCATAGCTAGTTGGTTTAGTAGAAGGTAGGGTTTTAGAATTAAAATTAATTATAGATTCTATACTCTAATTATTTTCCTTTGTTTCCTATTCTCTTTTTTAAATTTAGTTAACAATGTGTTTAATCTAAGGTGTAGATAAAATAGCTTCATCTACTTTCTTCTAGACGTCTACCCTTAGTCTCCATCCTTAAGGGCACTTATACTTGGCGATGTAGTAGCATTTGTTAAACCGATATATAAGGCCGCATATGCATTCCTTATTCCATCTCAAATTTAAATTTAAATTGCTGTTAGAGTCTGAATTAGAATTGGAATTTGCGTTGCCTTAAAGAGTTACAAATGCGGAGTTATTAGCAGCTAAGGTAGACAATGCTTACTATATACAGTAGTGCTCCTTAAATTCCTTAATAAGGTCAATAATAGATGGGGCCTCTTTATCCTTCTATTCTTTTTAAATGAGATCTACTTCTAGTGCTCCTACAAAGCTAGAAGAGATGGGTTTGATTGCTTGTATAAAGTTATAGTGTGGCCTAAAGCCTTATACATCTGGAAACTTCAATTCCTCTACTAGCTTATAGACGCTCCTCCAGTTGTTTAACCATTTTTTAATACTCTGCTTTTTGTTATAGGCTTTAAGAGCTATATATTAATTTAAAACGTCGCGCCTTTAACCTAAAAAGGTAGGGGCGAGTACAGTCTTTAATTCTTAAAGGCGTTCGTATACCGTTCCAAGGTCTTTAATAAGAGGGAGGTAGGCTACTAATGTTATGCGGACAATATAATTACTAATATTGTTTATAGCTTGCTCTTGCTTCTAGTATACGCGGAGGTCGTCCTTGTACTCAGCGTAGAGTTAATTGTATGTAATAAGTTGGTTTAGATTTAGCTTGGCTATCAATATAGCAGTAGGAAGCACGTCTCTTAGAGTAGGTCAACTGGGTAACTACAGCTTTAAAAGCTTATCTTTCTTCTTTAATAGGTCTATGTACTGCTATACATTGTTTGTTTTAGCAGTGTTTTAAATAATAAAGAACTATTGCATCTAATCAGATAGCTTTTCAAGGATAAGGTTAAATTTTAAATAAGGTCCATCGGTATTGGTTGTCATTTTTAGAATTTGACAGGTTAAGTAGGGTCCTAGGTTAGCGTCTTAGCGAAACCTTATTTTAACGTTCCAAGCTTTTGATTTGATTCGTTGGTTCGTTTATCTATTAGGTACGTTCGTCGGCCAGATACAATCGTCCGTTCGTTTGGTAGGTAAAGAAGCTTAAGACACTTGCAAAGGTGGTAGAAGTAGTAACTTCGTAAATAAGGTAGTAGATTAATTAGTTTAGTAGGTAGTGCAATCCGGACTTATAACTGTAACAGTGCAAGTGTGGGAGAATTAAATGAGCAACTTGATTTTGAACGTAGCTCTAGAGTCTCTATATATATACATAAGGAAGATCCAGGGAATAGAGATGGGTGGCAAGAATTACAAGGGTAAGCAGCTGAAATGGTGAGGTATGCAGGGGTAAGCAGCTGAGGTAGTGAGACGGTAGTAAGCAAGTCCGATCTTAGGTCGACAACAGCATAGTACTAGTAGTCGGTTACAAGTTATCTGTTTAAAGCTTAATATTAAGGCCGTATTATAGGTGCCGAAGGTCTTTAATAAGAATTTACAGGCACTCTGTGGTCAATTTTTTGGTATTCTTGTTAATTACAGTCCGTAACCTAATCGCATTCCATTAGGTAAGGATATTACGCTTATATTCCGGCCCTTTAAAGTAGTTACGTGTAGCTTTATATAGCTTATTAAAGGGAACACTAAGGGGGTTGCTCTTAAGGTTAGTATAGTAGTGGTTAAGGGCTAGGCCGCGCAGTATAGTGGAATAGGCTTGGCTAAATTCCTGTTTAGGAATATTAGCCTTCTAACAAAGGTCCGTAAAAATGGTTAGTTTGAAATCGAAGTTGTCGTTTTCACCGCTATACTTGGATTTGTCAGTATAGAGCTTAGCCAAGTTAGCTAGTTTCTTACTATAGGTCTTTGCTTAGGTGGTTTATAGATCTATAACTTAAATAACGGAAGTATTTTAGTCCGTATTTTGGTTTATAGGGGTATTACGGTCTGTAACTTGTGGGTTAGGTATACTTTGGCCCATAAGATTAATTCTAAAACCACTTCGGTCTATAGGGCGAATTTGGTTAAATAGGTCGTCTATAAGGCCAGAGATCCTATTAATTTTAAAGGAGGCAAAGAGTCTACTGGTTTTAATATAATTTAAAATCTACTCTTTAGTCCATTCCGTTTGGTCTTCCTCACATAGGGTATTGTATAGAGACCATGCAATAGTAACTCGCTTATCCTTTTTAACCTATACACCTTGGTTACGTAAAAGGGTTTATAGGTTGTGGGTAGTTATAAGGTTGCAAGCCTTAAAAATAGTTTCTATAAAGTTCGCAAAGTCTTCCTTATATTATTCCCATAGGTTGTTGTTTAAAAGCTTAAAGTGTCTGTATTTAAGGATTTTAAAATTAATGTAGTCGTTAACGCCGTTTGTAGACGTAAGGTTAACTCCCTAACTCCACTTCTTTTGACCTTTGTTGATTTGCTTACTTATATCTGCCATATTGTGTAGCGTTGTATGTCTGTATAAGCTGTAATGGGTCAAGAAGAGCTTGTAGCGGGTGGTAGTGGCTTATAGCGGGTGGAGGAGGTCTTGTAACGGTCCGTAATAGTTTAAGAGGTCTTGTAATGGTCCGTAAAGGCGATTAACAGGTTCGTAATGGTTTGTAGGAGGGCAGGGGGTTCCGTAAAGGTCTGTATTCGTATCTATAAACTTCCGGTAAACCGTACTAAGACTTAAATAAGTATATAGAGATGGTGATATAGTTCGTAATCCCCAACTTCCGACCTTCCAGCAGGTCGTACTAGGATATGAACGGGTGGTCGCTGTCGTGTATCGCTTGGGGGGGGAGGTATCGAGTGATTGCTGATCTGTGCGCGTTCACTAATTAGTGTTTGTATCAACTTAATGATACAAGTAAGTCGTATCTAGGGGCACGAAATACGTATAGTATTGTATGCTCTTTTGGATAGTGGTGACTGTCGGTTCTATTAAAGTAGGCTACGTGGTCTATATACTGGTGCGTCCCCTTAATTAGTCAGTGCCTTATAAGCGAGTGGTTGGTGCACCAGGTGCTGTAATTAGACAATTTAATTAATTTTATATAAGCTGGTGGTAAAAGTAATAGTATTAGGTTAGACCAAGTTCCGGTAGAATCCTATGGCACCAATATAGCAGATATTAACTGGTGGGAGGTCTATAGGTTTCTTTACGGACTATTATTAGGCCGTATTTTATGGTTTAGGGTTTATAATCTTTCTTAGCTCCTATTCCATCTTTTATAAGTTGTCCCTTTCGTCTATATATTTAGTATAGCATCTAATACTCCTTGCTATTCTTTGTGGCTATATAGGGCCTAAGTTCCCTATAGGGAGCTCCGCTAGCTTTTTACTAACTTTTTTAATCTTTGGTGCGAGTGGCATAATAAAGGTAGTCTGGGAGTGGTATAGTATATAGACCCGTTGCGGATTAAGCTATATATCTTTCTTAAAGGCCTGGTCCCTATATATAGCATTGGCTTAGTAAATAGTGCCTACCTATAGCCGCATAAGGTTTTCTATTATAATGCTGATTTCTTTTATAAAGGAAGGGGTTAGGGGTAAGGTTTTGGGCTAGATAAGCTGTCTGCTCTGTATATTAAGCTATAAGCCTAAATAGGCTAGCCATTTTCTTCCTAAAATTATATTATGGCTTCCTAGGTCTGTAATAAGTAAGGGGATATTATACTGCCTTTATTTATTAACACAGAGGTAAATCCGTAAGATAGTTATAATAGGTAGCCCTATCTATCTGTTATACCCGCAAATAGAAATTAGTTTAGGTAGTTCTTTAATAAAGGCATTTAAAAAGTTAGCCAGCTTTATAGTATATTAGGTGTCTATTAAGGCAAAGGCATTTACTCTAGAGTTAGCTAAAGCAGAGGTTAAAACTTGGTATCTATTATAGAATAAAGTATAAGGGATAGTGCAGCTTCTTCTACTAACTAGCCAACCTAGATTAACATATAACATATTAATCCCTTTTAACCCTAGAGAGGAGTCTTCCTCTAGGGTTTCTCTTTTTCTAACTCTATACTATTCTCCTAGATTAACAGAACCTTGCCCACTTTTATATTTATTGGGTAATCCTTTATAATGTGGCCCTTCTAGCCATAAGAGAAGCAAGCTCCCTAATTACTAAGGGCCTATATATAGGGGTTGCTGTATATAGGCTGAGCATTCGCTAGACCTATAGCAGGACTAGCTATATAGCTAGCTGCTAAATTAGCGGCGGGCTGTACGGCCGGTGCTGTAGGGGTTATAGATCTTACTAGGGCGCTGCGGCCTGTTCTTATAGTACTTGTATTTTGGTTAGCAGAGCTTCTAGTCTTATACCGCTTAGCACGTGCCTTAATTTAATAGAGGCCCTAGTTAATAGCTAGGTATTAGTTTATAAGTTCCTTAAGCATCTATATAGTAGTATAAACTAGCAGTATAGCGCGCTATAGGTCTAGGGTAAGCTTATTAAAGAGGTCTAGTATTAAATCTTCCTAGGGGATTTGAGCCTATCTAGCTAGGTACAAAAAGCGGGTCTAAAAGGCTAAGAAGGTCTCTATCGTTTTTATATTTAGGCTTTTATAATTAAGCTGGGCGTTCTGTACTTTAAAGGGGTCCTTATAAATGGAAAATAGGTAGTTAATTATCTCTTCTTTAAAAAGGAAGGGGTCTGCTAAGTCCTAGGCGTATTGTAGACATAGGTGCGTTTATGCATCCCTATTAGTGCGGCTAAAGACATAGGCCATCTTGCCTTAAGTGGTAGGAAAGTGGTCCGCATTAACTTTAAGCTTGTCCTGTAGTTAAAGCTTCCAGTTATTAAATATAGGGTTGGTTCCATCTATAAGCAATAGGGGGTCTACAACCTTTATAAATTGTAATAATGCTAATACTGTCTGTTAGGCTAGGGCCTTAAGGACTATAGCAAGCCTCTAGGTGTCTAATAACTTATTGCTAGGTATAGGGGTGTCTCTAGTTTTAAGCAGCTCTTAGAGCCGTTTAATTTTAGTATTGGCTGCTATAAGCTCTTCCTAGGGGGTTAAGACGGCAACTATTTTACTATTAGAGGTATTTACGGGTCCTACAGCGGCTTTACTAGCTACTATGTTTCTTGGCATAGTGGTAGGGGTACTAGATAATTTCTAGTATTTGTTTATTTTCTAGGGTTTTGGTCTATGCGTGTCCTATTTTTAGGTTTTATATTCTATTTGTGTTCTTTTGGTTCTATCCTGTCCTTAGGGTCCTGTTCTATATCCTTGTTCTATTTATAGTCTTATAGATATATTTAAGTTCCTTCTTAGGAAGAAAGAGTAGTAACGAGCTTTGGATAATGTTAGCAACTTAGTTAATTAAGGCACGAGTACGGCAAGAGGGTCGCGCAAGCCTGTATAATTGGATTGTCTATAAATAAGGATCTAAAGCTAGAGAAAGGAAAGGGGAAGAACGGAAGCACCGCTTAAAGTTATATACAATTCTCTAGTTATGTAACGGCACTTTGCCATCACGTAACGGCAATCTGCGGCAATATGCGGCAATCTAATAGCAATGTGCCAGTACCGTAATATAGACCTTATTATTTTGCCTTAGGAGTCCTTAATTATTAAGGGTGTAGTTTTTATTACTAGTAAGAACTTGTCCCTAAATTAACTAATTATATATAAAGCGTATAAAGGCGTCCCTTTTTTATACTCTATAAATAAAATTAACTAGTAACTTAGGGGAGTGTTTTATAAACGCTATTTTAGCTAAGGTAGCTACTACTACCTCTTACTGTAGTATAAGACTCTGCGTAAAGTTAGTGCTAGTAAAGTAATATATAATATATAGGTAACTCGCTGGGTTATTATAGGGGACTGTTACCTAGGCTAAGGGATCTTCCCTAGGGTTAAATAGTAGTTAGTTCTTTAATTAACGTCTAATACGGATCCTATCTAGGCCCACGCAGACTACCCCGTACACAAGGGAAACTTATAAATTAAAGGAAAAAAACCCTTATTGATGTAGGGGACGGAAAAACCCTATAAGCCACCTCAGTAGGATAAAAAAACCCTGCTTTGCCATGTCCGTCCGTAGCAGCGGCCCTGCGGGCCTACGGCTACGTCCTGTCCTCCTTAGATGTTCGAACTCCTTAGGAACCACTGCTTCCTTCCTTAGCTTATCCAAAGCTGGGGTTCACTACGTCCCATCTAGGCCTTGCCAATCGACTGCCGTGCGCTTTGTGTTCCATATCTTAACCATCCCCTATATGCTATCTCTTGTAGACCATTGCCATATACGCCATACCTCCCCCCCCCCCTAGAGCCATCAAAGGCGTAAGGGGGATTCATCCGTTCTAACCACCGTAATACTAATAAGCGAGCGGGATATATTGTATTTGGGTATCTTTTGTGCCTAGGCCCCAGCTAGGCCCTTTCTAAGGGTCACCACTCCGTTAAAAGGAGACAGGGAAAACCGTGGGTCGCAATCCAGGCTGCTAGGTAGTATTTAGTAGTTGACGGCGAGTGACCGCATGCTCCGCGGGCGATCGCCCTGGGGGTTAGGAGGGGCCGTATATTTGCTCGTTTGTTTGTTTGTTTGCTCGTTCGTCGATATAAGGTTATCGATGCTTTTAATTGGGGGTCGGGGGATGTTATCAAATACCGTGCATCTATGTTGGATCGTACAGGTGCCCTGGATAGGAGAACAGTGTAGTAGTTGTCGTACTGTAGAGGGCCAACAGTGGTGGTTTTCAAGATCTTACTATCTGAAAATTTCTCACCACCGCCCCTAACGCCCACAACCACCACCAGGTCCTGTCCGCACGCTGTGCGACGTCTCTGCGTTGGCTCTGGATCTGAACTTCGAAGGCCAGGTTCGTAGCCGTCACCACGTATAGGTGCAGAGTCCGATTTCGACGGCCCCTAGGGTTAAATACTATTAGGTTAGTTAAGGAGGTCTTAAAGAGAATAGTAGGACACCCTAGTCCGCCGGCGCTATATTCGCAAAGGTCGCTTATATACTATATATATGCTACTCGCTAGTTTAGTATAGTAGCACTAGGGCCGCCTATAAGGCCTATAACCCGCAACTTTTGCTATAATATAGGAGTATAGTATTAAGGACTATCTTCTTACTACTATCTTTAAAGCCTTTAGCATAATCCAGGCGCTAAAATAGTGTATTAGCGGGATTTGCTTTACCTAGCTTATATTTAATCTTAAAATTAAACTTAGCTAGTTTCTTAGTATACTAGGCCTAGTAAGTAGATAAGCTCTTTATGGTTATAAAGTACCTAAGATTATTATAATCGCAGAGTATACGCGTTATATATATGGCGTACTTAAGGTAGTGGCGCCACGTCTTAAAGTATTATACTATAGTAAGTAATTCCTTATTATGCGTATTATACCATACTTTTAGGCTAGTAAGCTTTTAACTATAATAAGTAATTAGGTGCTAGTAGAGTTAATCTCCCTACCTAAAAGGCTGTAAAATTATACCGCTATAGGTATAATTAGAAGTGTTAGTAATTACTATTAGAGGTAGATTAGAGTTAAAGTAGTAAAATAGAGGAGCCTATATAAACGTAGTGCATAGCTTATAAAATGCCTACTAAGTATTGTCAGGCTAGGACTAAGGTTAATACTATTTAGTAGGCCCTTTTTTATGCTTCTACTTCTTTTTCTCCCTATCTAACGTTAGGTCGTGATGTACTTATATAAGATATATGTATAGGGGATATATAGTATCTAAGTAGTTCTAGATAAATTGCCTATAGAAGTTAGCAAAGCTAAAGAAGACCTAGATGTCCCTATAGGACTTAGGCTTAGGCTATCCCTTAATAGCCTTTATATAGGTAGGATCTATTATAATACTATTAGGTATAATAATAGAGCCTAAAAACTTTACATTCTTAGTATAAAAGATATATTTTAACAGTTTAGCGTATAGGCCCTAAGTATAGAGCTGTTATAGTACCTGCTTAACGTACTTAACGTACTTATCCTTGTTATTTAAGTAGATAAAATATTATCTAGGTAAACTATATAGATAGTATCTACTAGGGTCCCTAGAGCCTTTTAAATATAGCTCTAAAAAGTTATAGGGGTATTAGTAAGACCAAAGGGTATTACTAGGTACTTAAAGTGACTATAGTGTGTCTTAAATACGGTCTTCTATTTATCTCTCTTTTTAATATAAATCCTATAGTACGCATTATAAAGATCTAGCTTTATAAATATCTTTATATAGCTAAGCCTATTAAAGAGTTTGCCTACTAGCAGTAGGGGGTACTAGTTTTTAATTATAATCTTATTTAGGCGTCTATAGTTAATATATGGCTATATTATACCTTCTGCTTTTAGTATAAAGAGGATAGGCGCTTTAGTAGGCAACTTGCTAGGCCTAATCTGGCCTTTTTTAAAAGCACTCTCTAGGTACTCCTATAGAATCTATAACTCTTTCTATAAGAGGTTATAGATAGGCATCTATAGTAGCGTCTTACCTTCTTCTAAGTTAATTATATAGTTATACTTAGAGTTCTAAGGTAGTATACTTGCTAACTATCTGTATTACTTCCGGTAATATATATCGCTATTGCAATAGTATTAGGGAAACTGGTTGTTTTATTAATGCTTAATTAACTCTCCTATTCTATAGGTAGAATTTAGTGGATTTCCTAAGCTCGCTTAGCTTACGTAATTAACCCCTTTTAACTCGCGTTTATAGGCAAATTGCCGTAGATTGCCCTATATTGCCCTATATTGCCATTACTTAATAGCAAGTTGCGGTTATATAACTAAAAAGACGCAACCTTAATTAGACACTGGGAGTATTTAGTTTTTAATGGTGCTTAAGCACGCTACCTACCAAATTCTGCCAAGTTCTACTAGGTCCCATTAAGTTCTGCTAGGTCCCATTAAGTTCTGCTAAATTCTGCTATATTCTACCAAATTCCATTAAGTTCTACTAAATTCCGCTATATTTTACCAAATTCCGTTAAGTTCTGCTAGGTGGTTAAAGTGACTAATTACGATTTTCTATGCCCGGTATGGAAAATCGCTATTAGCTTGCTTACGACTAGCGCCTTGGCTGCTAGCTTAATATCTTTACACTATTTATTCCTGCCTTTCCATTCTCTCCTCTTTTTACCTGCTTAGTAACCTATAGCTTAATTATATTTATATTAATTATGTCCTTTAGCGCCTGGTAAGGTTTAGATTTTATTATAGCGTCTATAGGGTTACTGCCTTCGTTAATCCATTTAATCTTTGCTATCTCTTTTTTTTTATATAATTGCTGTAGACATATTAGGTTAACTATAAGTCATTTCTCTTATATTGTTCTGAGTTTAACTAAGCAATTATATAGAGACTTTAAATCGGTATAGAGGATAACCGGTAGTTATTTAAGTTGTAGAATCTTCTTAATGGTTGCTTTAATTATAGCTCTAGTATTAAATCTATGGGCCATTTTATATAATTTAGATACTAAGATACTTTATATAACTTGCTTGCATTTAATAGATAACTAATAAAGGATATTAGCCCTGTTATTTTTATCCGTAAATATAATAATAAAGCCGATCTAAGAAGAGAGGTTATAGTTATTGGCAAAGGACGAGTCTGTGAATATTATTAGTTTAAGAGTGCTTATATTGAGTTATATAAAGCGAAGTCCTTAGGAGGGATTATTAATTTGCCATTACGGCTGCTTATTAAGCTGCTTTGCATATTCTTCCTATAGGTTAATAACTTGTGCCGTAAAGGAGAGGTTAAGGGTAGCTTTTAGTTAATAGACTGTGGTAATATAGGCTCCTCTTACTCTCTAAGCAACATACTGGTTCTTTAGTATAACTACCTTATAGACTTCCCCTCTAGAGCTGGTCAGGTCTATAGCCTTTATAGTAACTAACTTTAGGTTCTAGCATTAACGTTCTTAGGTAAGGACTATTAAATCCTTATCTTGCTTAATATAGCCTCCATTAAACTTAATTGGTGTAGTTTAGGTAAGCTTCTCTCTCTCTTTTACTAGGAACTTTGCCTCCTAAAACCTAACTTCTTTAGCCTCTATAAAAAATTTATTAGTAAGGAATAGTATATTATTAATCTATAATCCTATAATTCTAAAGCCGTTGCTATTTATATATAGTAAGGAAGGGTTATATATTAACTGGTTTATCCGTAGCTTATTAAGGTGGTAATAGTAGTATATATTAAACTAATAGTTGCCAGCTTCCGGGACACTATAGAGTGGTTTAATAACTCTTAGAATTAATCCATTCTTTAGTTTAAGTTCTAGTAGCGGGCGTATAAAAAAGTTTCTATTTAGGTGGGTATTGGACTATATATAAGCTTATAAGATATTGCGTAGGTATAAAGAAGCTGGTCTTCTTTTATTTCCCTATAAGGTTATTATAAGTGTTAGGATAATTCTCTAGCTAATATGTTAAATAGTTAGTAACTATGTTAGAACTAGATCTTTACTATAGTTGTTATATGCTTATATAACTAGTCTAGACTTCTTAAAGGCCTTATCTGTTCTAGTGTTTTTAATCTTATTAATAAACTAGAAGTTAAAGATTCTAACTTCTTTTAGGACGTCTACTGTATTAATAAATTTAAAGATACATTTCTTAAGTAAGCCATTTATCTCTTTGCGTTAAAACTCTGTAAATAACGGCGAGGTATACTTAAAGGTTGTAGTATTAGGTTTTGTTAGGCTGTTATTAATAAATATTAATATATCTGCGATGTTTTACTAGGACTTTATTGGTGGTTATTATGTCCGTTTTAATCTTTAGGGGAGTATAGTAGCTACTAGTTCCTTAGTTGGTTCCTTAGTTAGTTCTTTAGTTAGTTCTTCTAGTTTAGGTTATAGGTATAGCTTTATTACTATGGCCCTAAAGTTGGTAGGTCTATTAGGGAGCTATATCTTATATATATCTCCGTTAATTCTAAGCAATTTAAATAGGCTAGTCTATCTACCGCTCTATCCAGTATTGCCTTTATGCTATATAAGTATATCTAAGTTAAGGGGGAGGTTGTGGATTGTGGTGACAGATAGACCGTTTTATTGGTTTAGTGCATTATTAACTTACTTCTTTGCCCTAATCCTTGCAATCTCCTCTATTACCTTCTTTATAGTTGCCGCTCGCTATATAATAGAGGGTGCTAGTAGGTTAAGTTTACTTATTTAAGGGTAGGCACTAAAGATAAGAAGTGTTAGGACTAAGCTATTTAGGCTAGCTGTGTTATTAGCGGCCTTTACTACTATTTATAAAGCTAATTCTTTAGTTATTCCTAAGTCCTATAGCTCCTCTATAATTATCTGGTATACTTAGCATAGTATTAGATAGGCTCTTTCTACTATTTTAATAGACTAGTAAGCTTCCACTAGGACGCTCTTAGTTAATATGGCTATTGCTATAGCATACTGTTAAAACTCCTTGCTTATAAGGTTCTTCCTAGCGTTATAGGTAATATAGTTAGGTGGTTTAATATAGGTGTTAATTTAGTATAGTTATAGGATATCCTAGGTATGTTTTACGGAGATATTATATAGCTATTTTATAGCTTAAAATCTGGTAGCTTTATTAATAATATAGAGGATGGGATTTCTATTAATATATATAATATTAATAAAGATGGAATGGTTATAATTAAAATCTTGGTCTTCTTATAATATAAACTTAAACTATTTAGGGAATTTGCTATATTTCTAGTAGTAAGAACAGTACTTAGTAAAATAGTTAATAACCTACTTATTAATATTATTATAGCCAGAGCGTTCTAGTACTTTATATAGCTTATCTGCTAATAGATGTCTAAAGCGGTAGTAGAGTTGGTGAAGTTTAGTAGTAGTTAGGTAATAAGGGTTTTGGTTAAATAAGTGGGTTATAAATAACTGTAGTGACTCTTTCTATAATAGGAAGGGGTGACTAAATTGGCAAACTACTGGCACTAATTTTATTGGGGTAACTAGGACGTTTTTAAGGTTATTATAGTAGACCTTTAGTATATCTATATCTGCGAGACATAGTAGGAAGGGTGTGTTGGCCTTTATAATATAAAACTTAACATTGCTAACTAGTGTATTAACTGTAACGGAGCTAATAGAAGAGGTAGAGCTGATGCTAAACTGGATGTTAATGGCGCTGGCCTTTAAGGTATTAATAACGGTATTATAGGTCTTCCTATATATAAGGTATTGTCTATAACCTACTATTAATTTCTTTAAACCTTTAGTGTTAATTATTACTCCATAGAACTTATTAGAAGTATATTGGCTAGTAGCAATATAGGCAAATAGGTCTAAGTAATTATATAGGTAAAAGATCAGTTTGCTAAGTTAGTTATAGTATTAATAGCTCCTTTGTGCTGTATTGTTCTAAAAGAGGTAAAAAATAATTTAGTCTATTCCTAAGTTGGAGATAGTAATAGTGACTTAATATTGATTATAAGAGCTTCTATTACGTTATTAATAGATTTTAAGTTAAATTTATTGTCGTGATCTGTTCCCTTATACTTAATGATATATTATTAGGCGTGTCTATTAAAGCGTTAACTAAATTTGTCCTTAAGTTTCTTCTTTAATTTATTACGTTCTTCTTTTAAGTATTTAGATAACTAGTAACCTTCCTTATAGCAGACAAAGCAGCGCTTCTTTAGTAATATATATTGGCTAGATAAGAATAATTATGTTCTATAAGGTAATTAGGGGTGTTATTTATAGTAGCGGCGGTTAGTAAAGAAGGCTTAGGGTTTCTTACTGTTTAAATTTTTAAATGTTATAATAGAGGATTATAAGTTATTAATTAGACCAGTTAGGCTATTAGAGGGTTTAAAGCAGGTATATTAATACGCTAGTAACTCCTAGTAGGCGTTAATAAGCTTGTTATAAAGAAACTTATCTATATATAAATTTAGGTTAAGACTATACTGGAGGTGTCTTAGTTCTTTAATAAGTAACTATAGGCAATCTAAGGTTAATTTTCTAGCATTCTCGCTCTTGCCTATTATAGACTTTAGAGTTATTAAGTTCCACTATCCTAGTATACCACGTCTATATTTAGGTCCCTTAAAGTAATTATGTATAGCGTCGCAGATTTGGTTAAATAAAAGAGCTAGGGTAACGTTCTTAAGGTTAGTGTAGTAGTGATTAAGTGCTAAGCCGCGTAATATTGTGGGGTAGGCTTTAACCTTAGCTTCTTAGGGTATATTAGTTCTACTATAGAGGTTATAGAAGATAGTAAGTTTAAAGTTAAAATTGTTATCTTTTTTGCTGTACTTGTTGTCTTCTATATATATTTTTGCAAGGTTTATTAACTCTTTACCAAAGCCCTAGGTTTAACTCTGTCCCCTAAATGGTTCTAATTATAGGGTTAGGTTAATATAATTAGACTCCCGTTATAGGGGCAGTATATAGGTAGGCTAGGGTATAGGGGTAGGTAGTATTATAGGTAGAATAGGGTTTATGGGTGGTATTGTAAGTAGGGTAGGGTTTATAGTTGGTAAGATTAAGGTTAGGGTTTTGGTGGTGCTAGTACTAGTAAAGTTATTCTCAAGAAGATAGTTAATTTGTCCTAAATTAAACTTCCCTCTAGTTGCCATATATTCCTTAATCTTAAGCTTGGTCTATTCTATAGGCTTGTCTTTCTATAGTATGTTAAAGAGTAACTATAGGACTATAATACGTCTGTCTTTCTTAACCTATACTTTATAAACTTAAAGGAAGTATTAGAGGTTATAAATAGTTGTCTAGTTATAATTCTTAAAGACTTCTGGTATAAAGGTGCTAAAGTTATTACGGTAAAGCTCCTATAGGTTATCGTCTTTTATATTATAAAATCTATATTCTATAATCTTATACTATATAAATTTACTAAAAGGCTTAAAAAATCTTTTGGAGCTCTTGCTGCACCCGGCCCAAAAAGACCAAACCAACTAAAAGAACCCTGAAAAACACCCTGATAATTCCCTGAGATGCATGCATTATAGGGGAGGCACAGGTGGAATGACGGTGGTACGCAGTCGCGCGCGACCGCCAGACCTATACCCAACAATAGCCCCCTATAATAACAATAAGGATGGGTGAATACTATACCAGAAAGCGGAAATACCCCAATTAAGAAGGCATCTGATAAAATATAAAGCCTATTAGACGCATCTAGTATCTAGAACTGTGGGGGAGTATCTGTTAGCTATTATAAACTAATACAGCTAGTAGAATGGCTCCAGTCTAGCGAACCTTAGGTGCCTTTTTAGTAAACCCTTAATTAAATCCTTTAACGGTTAAACAAAATCAAAGATAAACAAAACCCCTTTTAATAGGCGAACTGTACCTGGGCCGCCGTAGCTGCGCTCCTATAGTATAGGGAACCTACCCCCCTAAAGATAATAACCGGGCATATAATCACAATATGACTAAATATAGAAAAGGTAGAGGAACTTAGGGGACAATCAGAAACAGAAGTTCTTATGGAGATTTATAAGGAGGTCCACGACGCCGTCGCAGTCCGACACCTTAGGAGTGGAGATATTAGAGTTACCCTAAAGGACCAATAGGTAAAGGAACGGGCTGTAAGGGTAGGGGACAGGCTAGGAGAGCGTATTAGCATAAAAGTGCTTTGTAAAGATTACCTAGTTAAAGTCCTGTCGGTTCCCATAAGCCTTAGGGTAGAAAGGGGACGCTAGGTAGACAATATAGCAACTATATAGGAGATAGTAAAACAAATGGAATGCCTTATACTAGGACTTATAATTACCCAGATCTAATGGCTTTGACAGGAAAATACAAACTAAGTATATAATGAGAATAATAAGAGGATATAAGGGGCGCTAGAGACTTGCTAGGGAAATAATAGATAAATGCATGGCTTCTTTATCGTCAGCGTATATATACTAGGAATGCAAAAACTTCTTATCTAAAAAGGAATAATTATAAATGGCCTTATATATAACACAAGGCTCTATAACTACAGACTACGCCTGGAATGATGTTATTGCTATGTATAATAGGGATACACCTAATCCACATACGTAGTACAGGTATGCTGTGGCCACTGTGTAGGCCCCTATAATATAAGACAATATACAAATCAAGACCAAATAAAATGCGCGAACTGTTACTGAAGCATATATAAGGCGTAGGAGAGAGAAGACTGCATTAAATATAGGAGACAGAAGAAAAGGGCTTAATAGCTATAAAAACAACTGCATACTAGGTTATATAAATGGAAACAATAGGCGATAAGCTAGAGGGATATAGGTGTCTTCCTAGCGTTTCCTACCTTTAATACTAGGGGGCTAAGCCAGCTATCCCAAGCCTTAATAGGCCAAAAGCGACGCTGCGCGACATTACTAGACCGAATAGGGATATAAGGGATATATAGGACACAAGGGAGAGGACGCCCAGTAGGAAGACCCCTATAGACGGCTATGGCAAGTTCAAGGCCGGGATAATTAAGAATTAGATTTAATGTGGTAAATATAATATACGTAGCTAGCTTATAAGGGGCATATAGCTAACCAGTAAGAACGGGGGAAGAACTAGAGGCAATAATAGACTTAGATTTAGAAAGGCTAGTAGGAATATAAGATATAGGAATGGAAAGCCCTATATAAAATAAGTAGTGGCTAGGGAGTAAATATAGGAGATAGAAGTTCTAAACATTTTAGAGAAAGTGGAAACGGAAGAAGCGAGGAGCGAAGGAGAGGCGAAGGACCCCTACTAGGGGTCCGCTACTTGACTATTATATAGTATAACTGCGGCAATATGAACCACTGTCTAGTAAGGCCCCTATTAAACAGTCTAGACCTAGAGAAACACTATATTCTTGCTATATAAGAGCCGTATTATAATACCTATATATAATCGACATACTGCCCCTAAGGATTTTAGCTCCTGTATAAACCAAAAGCAGCTATACGCGTATGCTTTATAATTAGTAAAAATATCAGCCTTGCCTTATAGTTATAGCAGGCAGTTAACCCAGATATTGCAGTTATAACCATCCAGATATATAGGGGACTAGTATAAATTATTAATGTCTATAACCCTAGGGTCAAAGGGGTAGCATAGATAGAGAATATTATATCTGTAATAAGCTTGCTAAAAACTAAATACGCGGAGTCTATTTTACTAGGAGATATAAACCTCTACTACCTATAATGGGGGGGTATCTATGTTGCTGCTAATTAATAGGTAGAGTGCCTACTAAGAGCTATAGACAACGGGGGCCTTAAGCTAGCTACCCCCCTAAGTGCAATTATATGGCAATGGGGCACCGCCAAAAGTACAATTAACCTTATGATTATAGACGAAAACCTATACTAGAGACTTAAAAGGTGCTCCCCTAAAGAAAAATGGGCACTTACCTTAGACTATATCCCTATCTAGATATAACTAGATCTAGATATTAAGGCGTAACTAAATGGCAAAAGATACGCAATAAGGAAGCTTAATATAGATAGCTTCCTTAATATAATTAAATAATAACTCTAAGACTTAGAAGAAATCTACCTAATACTAAATAAGTGAGGCTTATTGGCTACCCCTAAGGAAATTAATTAAAGACTAGAAAGGATCTAGGTAGTAATTAAAAGCGGGCTAAAAGAGCACTGCCTGGTTTTAAAACTAGGCCCCTATACGCGATATGTATGGTCCGCATAGTGCGCGGCCCTTGTAGCCGGCCAACGACGAGCAAGGAGGAAATATATAAGTAGCTATAATTCTAAGGACAAGAGATAATATAAAGATATAAGAAACTAGCTAAAGAATACCCTAAGAAAAGAAGTAAGGAATAACTGGAGACGGTTTATAAATAAATATACTATTAACCTAAGTCTCCCCTATAACAAGGGCCTTTGGACTATAGCGAAATAGGTAAAGAAAAAGGCGGGACGCCTAATAGAAGATTTATACCTACTACCCCTATAAAGAGTAGGCAAACTATAGGCTATAAGTAACAATAATGAGAAGGTAAAGAACCTTATAGAAAGATTTTTCCCTTAACTAGCTCTAGTAGACCTTAGCGATATTACTAGTGAAACACCGGTGACTTGCCTAAGGGTTAACAGCGATATAACAACTAAAGAAATGGCTAGAACTATTAGCCGCCTCTTAAACAATATAGTATTAGGATTAGATGGGATCCTAAATGAAGCCCTAAAGACCTATGGACCATTTATAGCACCTTAGCTTATAGATGTAGCCAGAGCATGCTTTGTAATAGGCTACTACCTATGACTTAGAAGATCTATAATGACGGTCATCTTATGAAAAGAAGGTAAAGTAGACTATTTAATCCTAGAAAGCTACCGCCCTATTGCTTTAAAAAACACCCTAAGCAAGATCTTAGAAAAGGTTATAGCGGACTATATAATAGATATGGCAGAGGAATATACCCTACTACCACAAAGCTAAATAGGGGTAAGAAAGAATCGCTTAACGCTATTAGTATTTATACTACTTGCTGCTACCATTAAAACTATATGGGCTATGTAAAAAGACTTTATAATATTAATACTTAGCCTAGATATCAGCGGTGCCTATAATAATATACCCTATAAGCGTCTCCTATATATTTTTAAGGCAAAGGGCTTCCTAAAATAGATTATTTAATTTATTCAAGGATTTATAGGCCAGAAAGAAACATTACTAGTCTTTAGTGGATACTAGAGCCCCCCTATTATAGTTATAACAGGAATACTATAAGGATCACCTCTATTACCTATACTCTTTCTCTTCTTTATAAGCAACCTGCTTAACACCTTTAAGAAAGGGGCGACCTAGGGGATAGGCTTTATTAATAATACAAACCTAATTATATATAGGCCAACAGCTGCAGAGAACTGCAGGATACTAGAGAAAGCCTATAACACCTATATAGAATAGGCAAGACAATATAGAGTCCAATTCTTACTAGAGAAATACTAGCTAATCTATTTTATAAGAAAATGTAACTAATCTGTAGATTTTTAGCATATAATCTATATCTAAGGCTTTAGGAGTCAACCGGTTTAAGGCCTAAGGGTATTAGGAGTGTGGGTAGATAGTAAGCTCCAGTAGAGCGTATATACGGCGTAAGCGGCCCGTAAGGGCTAAGTATAGTATATCGCCATGTCCAGGATCGTTAATTCTATATAGGGTCCATGCTTCCAGAGGTCACGCCTACTATATATAGTAGTTATCCGGCTAACCATGACGTATAGATCTAGCGTTTGGGCTACTGGAGAAACCGAGAAAGGCCCCCCTAAATTACTCCTTAAACCACTCTAAAAGGTCCAAATAGCCTGCCTTAGGAGTATAATAGGTGGGTATAAGCGAACAGCTACAGTACTGCTTAAAAAGGAAGCCAATATCCCCCCCCTATAACTATATATTAAAGCCGATGCAATACAAAGGGTGTAAAAGGAACGCAACTCTAACGTTATAAAGTATATTAAGACACGCCTAAATAAACTATAGAGGGACCCTAGGGTGCCCTATAGGAGAAGGAACCAATAACCCTAAAGTAGGGAAGATATATTAGGAAAACAGGTGGAGAAAGTAGAAGAAGAATAGTGTGGCGCTAGGGCCCAGGCCTATATAGAGGAGGAAGGGAGACGTGTAAAAGGCTAGTAAAGACAACAGCAAGGGAGAGAAAGGAGCCAAAGTAGAGTATAAAAAAGTACTAGAAAACCATCTACCGCAATATAATACTGGTTGGACCGACGCTGGAGAGATGAATGGGAGTCAAAGGTATAGAGGTAGACTTAAGCAAGGGGAACCTAAGCCGTAGTATAGGTAACGCTATGGGGGGTAAATACCTAAGGGCTCTAAAAGGGCCTAATAAAGGTGGAAAATATAATGGCAACACTCCTAAGAACAGGAATAATAGGACTAAAAGATTAGCTTTACTGGGTAAGTGTCCTAGTAGGTAGCCTAAGGTGCGAATATAGCTGGCCAAGATAGACACTAAAATATATAATACTGTTATGCCCCTTACATACTAGCTAAGAAGCAATGCTCTTAGCAGCTGGTATAGAAAACTATAATATACTGCTTTTAATATAGAAAGGCCTTAAGGCGGCTACCCGGTGGCTTATTGGCTAAAATGTGCTAGACCAGTTCCGGGTTATAAAGGAAATAGCAATAGAAGGTAAAGGGGTGAGTAATAGGCGCCCCCTAATAACTCTATAGGAGTAGAGTACAGTGTGTAATACTAGCGCGTCCGTAGGTTTGTTACAACAGCAGTAGTTCCTAAGGAGGTCAAAAAGTAAAGTAGTAGAGCACTACTAGTGACTCGCAGGCGACTTATAAGCGAGCCCTAAAAGGCGGGGAGACAGATTATGGGGTTTTCTCAAATAGAGTTTTCTCCCTATATGTATATAAGGAGTAGTCTGCGTGGGCCCAACAGGGATCTAAATTGGACGTTAAGCAATGAATAATAATAATAATATAAATTTACTAATTTCTTCTTTGTTAATGTCTTTAGACTATATATTAAGCCCTTTACTCTATTTCCTTTATTCTTTTTTAACTTGTGCCCTAATGTCTAATATATTAATTCTTATCTTATAACTCTTATTAAGTTTAATTTTAAATTCTAAATACGTAATAGACGTAGATGCTTAACTTTTATTAAGTTTAAATACGTAATGGACGTAAACTAAGGGCCTATTAGATAGGGGTTAACTTTTTAAGTATGCGTTAACTAATGCTCCTTAATGTGATCTAGGTAGTATAAAATACGTAATAGACGCAAACTAAGGGCCTATTAAAAGGGGTTGGTTCCTTAAATACTTAAGGGCTGTATATAAAGAGTTAAGGGCCTATTAGATAGGGGTTAATTTTTTAAATATATGTTAACTGATGCTCCTTAGCAAACGAGATTGGTAGAGGCCTTTAGTAGGGACTGATTGAGCTTATCTCTCTTTGTAGATAATACGTCTCCTAATCTATAATTACTGATTAGTGTCCGTATTACTTCCGGTGATACGTATTACTATTATAATAGTATTAGGAAAACTGGTTGTTTTATTAATGCTTAATTAATTCTCCTATTCTATAGGTGGAATTTGGTGGATTTCCTAAGCTCGCTTAGCTTACGTAATTAACCCCTTTTAACTCGCGTTTATAGGCAAATTGCCGTAGATTGCCCTATATTGCCTTAGATTGCCGTTACCTAATGGCAAGTTGCGGTCATATAACTAGAAAGACGCAACCTTAATTAGACACTAACTTATTAAAGAAGATATTAATCTCCTCTTTATATATCTAGTAGGCTAGGGTCTATAGAGGTTAAGGTAACTATTATATAGTAGTATACTTCTAGGAGCTAGTAAAAAGAATAGTGTGGCCAATATATATGTTTTACAGGTATACTTATACTAAAAGTATATATAGCTCTACTGTAGTATACTTAATAGTTTTAGGGTTTTAATTACCTCTCCCCTAAGTTAAGGCGATCTACGCTAGCACCAGAGAGTCTTTATAGGTACTCGCTGCCAGTAATAATAGGTCCTCTATTATATTTATAATTAGTATCTCTGCGTCTAAAGGGTCTATATAGGTACTTACTACTAGTAATAACAGGTCCTCTATTATATTTATAACCAGCGTAAAGAAGGAGTCTTCTAGCTATAGCAAATAGACTATTTCGCTAGCCTTAATATCTACTAGGAGCGTGTTAAGGGTGACTATTTAGAGGCATCTAGGGTCTAGAGTACCCTAGACGAATTATCTAAAATAAAAGCTAATTAATAGATCTGCTTCCGCAAGCCAATCCTATCTAAGAACTATATTATAACTATTAAATAGGCCCCCCTAAAAGGTTTGGGGGCTAATAGTGCAGGAGGTACCCTAGAAGTCGCTAGTGGTAACTATTAGATTATAAGCGTCCTAGATTGTTATCTAGTTGCTATTAAGAAAACGTATAATAGGTTTATGTAAATATAGCACGTAGCTTATAGGCAGGTTAAACCTATAAATAACGTCTTAGTTAATAAGGTTAATTTGGTACCTATTATTGTATAAGTAATATAGGCGGACTTTACCCTAGGGTGTATCTATTATAATATATACTATAATGCGTTCCTTTTTTCCCTTTATGTTAGGCCCTAGTTATAGTTAAGAGAAATGCGCTACTAGGGCTTTAGGTTTTCTAAAAGCTAGCCTAACTAATCTTTACTAGCTTGCTTCTAGTGTTCTTTACAGTAGTTACCCGTGGGTCTCTTTTGACTTATATACGTATTATTGGCGTCTAAGGGGTCCTCTAAGCTATCTGGCTTTTAAGTAGTCTCTTTAGGAGTTTGCTTAAAAAAGTGTTACCCTTTTTAGGTTCTGTTCCCTAAACCTAACTCTATAAAGCCTATACTATAACCGCGCTTTAAATGCAAGGATTTGCTGCTACTAACTACGCGATCTTCTACAAGCTTTATAGTGTTAAGCAATTGCTCTACACGGCGGATTTTAGCAAAATGGTCCTTTGCGGTTCTTACCTATTTAATAAAGTTTTGGCGGAAGAGCTCTGCTTATAAGTAGGCTGGGAGATATAAGAACTAAAAGTCTACTTATTACTTAGGGTTAATAAAAGGGGTATATAAGAAACGGTCCTCTAAGCTATATATATGGGCTAGGAAGACGTCAAACCTCTAGTTCTCCTTTATAATAGCTATATAGTACGCAATAGCATTGTTAAAGTGTCTTATTATAGGGTTCCTGATCTGGTTTTAGACTATAGTTTTAAACTTATCCTATAGTAAAGGACCTTTATCTTTAGTGCCTAACCAGTAATAAACTAGTTAGGCAATTATCTTCTCTTTTATAAGACCTTTAATAGCCTATTACGTGTGTCGCTTATAGTTATAGTTAGTGTTATTAACCTTAAATTGGTTCTTAACTACGGCAATCCACTAGTTAAAATACTGTTAAGTAGTACCGCCAATATTAGGTAGTAACTTTTTGACTAGGGCGTTAAGATTTATTTGGCGTATACGTTCGCTATATAACTTATACTCTTTACTAAAGAGGCAACGGGAGGGCTTTATTACATCGGCAAAATATGGTACCCTTTCAATGGCCTCAATGGTTGGTGGTTGACGCAATTGGCGCGCAGTTGAGGTCATTTGGCAACTCGACCGACTAGCCTATGTCGTGTTTTTTTGACACGCAGCCTGCGCGCAGCCTGCGCGCAGCCTGCACGCAACCTACGCGCAACCTACCAGTAATCTGCGCATTTGGCAACCATAATTATATTTACCTCTTTTATACTAATAATATATTTTAAATAAATAAAAGCTACTTTAAAGCTATTTATAAGGCTAGCAAAATAAATAA
>Ga0307507_10001876_pt1 | contig 45828 bp, 54 predicted proteins | sample 7_EM_MG_FD_207223 | JGI IMG/M metagenome (GOLD analysis project Ga0307507, IMG submission 207223) | Populus trichocarpa ectomycorrhiza microbial communities from riparian zone in the Pacific Northwest, United States - 7_EM | ecosystem: Host-associated > Plants > Roots > Unclassified | place... | reverse complement strand
CACACTCTCAGGGAGCTGCACCCGCACTCTCCGTGAGCTGCACCCCCCCCTCCCGCCTTACTTCCTTTATCATGTCCTTGGGCCCTGGCGTCCTTGTTTCTAGGGGTCGTTTGACTCTATCACCCCCTCTTTTCGCCTGCCTCACTTAGCGTTCGCACGGTCGGCAACACCCTCTTGCCCATGTTACAGATGGCTGGGACTACAGTTCACAGTAGGAGAAAGCCTTTCAACAGGCTACAGTCGATTTCTCCATTCTCTTCATTACCTTTAGAGGCTGCCTAGTCAGACACGCACACGGTTACTGATAGTTTCCAAGGTTATTGGGTCTACCCCTCCGCTCCCCCCTTCAGGTCTCGTCCCGTTGCTCGGTTACAGCTACAGTCCACTCACTCGGCTGGCACCCTACTGCCTTCGCCGCCCTACCAATTGCCACAGTCGCGCCTCGCGGTTAAGCTCAGTCGTTGTATTGCACTGTCTCGGTGGCGGAGGTCAACGCCTTGGGTTTTGAGTAATGCTAGCAACGCCGCTAAGGTTTAGACTGGCCCCCACACCCCCATTGTTCTTCTTTCATTGTCATTTACTCTGGGTTTCATAGTGGTTATAACAATCATTTATTTTGTTGATGTCTACGGCAAGGGTCTTCCTGTTGATTCCTCCCCATGTATTTATTTGATTTTCTTATTCTGCCCCTTTAGTCGGAGTTTGATTTCCTATCTTGCGTGGCCGGTGTGCGGTTGGTCTCATACCATAGAGACTTGGGTTGATGGTTTTTTTCCTGGCCCTGGGGTGCATAAAACATAGGGGATGGGGTTTTTTCTTTGCGATAGCTAGCGCTACACGCGGTCTTTGTTCCCAGTAGTTGATAATACAAAGCACATGAATAAAAAAATAAAAAAAATAAAAAAACAATGTGCAGTGTAGTTAGCCACGAACCATCTCCTCTACACCCCTGGCGATTGAAATCTCAACACCAGGAGAATTAATCGTCACCACCCACCACCCCTGCACTCCCAGTGAGCTGCACCCCCCCCTCCTCCCGTCTCTCTTATCATGATCTTGGGCTTTGGTGTTCTTGTGTCTAAGGGTATCACGGTTTACGCCCGGCCCCTCTCCCCTCGCATTTTCGCCACCTGGCTTAGCGCTGGCACATTCGGCAACACCCTCCTGCCCATGTTACAGACAGCTGGGACTACAGTTCGTAGTAGGACAAAATATTTCAACAGGCTATGGTCGATTTCTCCATTCTCTTCTTTACCTTTAGAGGCTGCCTAGTCGGACACGCACATGGTTACCGATAGTTTCCACAGTTATTAGGTCTAACCCTTCTCTTGCCCCCTCCTCTTCCCCCCTCCGCGCTCATCCCATTGCTCGGTTACAGCTACCATCCACTCACTCGGCTGGCACCCTATTGCCCCTTCGTCCTCGTAACTTACTCCATAGTCGTACCCCCTCAGTTACGCTCTATCATCATATTGCACTCACTCGGTAGCCGATGTCAAGGCCTTGGGTTCCTTTGATATAATGAATTGCACTGGTATTTATTCTATACCTTCCATGCCCCTATAGTTTTAAGTTTTCCAGTGGTTATAACAATGTTTTCATTTGTGGGTGTCTACGGCAACGGTTTTCCTGTTAATTCTTCCCCATGTGTTTATTTGATTTTCTTTTCTGCATGTCTAGTCGGAAGGTGATTTCTTATTTGATGTGGCTGGGGTGCTGTCAGGCATACCAAGAATGCCAACCCATAAGGCTCACGCACAGACCCCTGCGTACCAATCAGTCAAAAAGCACAAACTACAAAAGATACATCTCGGTCTGGCTTAAGATGATAGTCACGTGCCTCCGACTATAAGGTCATGTGTTCGATTCACAGCCACGTCATAGTTATTATTAGTTAAAATATAATTATGCAACAAGTCATAAATGACGGCGATAATAGCACAAAGGAGTCTGAGAGATTTAAGTGTGCGTTCCCGTTTTAGGATACCCATAGGGTAGGAACGAGAGTTCCCTAAGATGACGGAGAGAATCAGAATAAACACTTAAAGTAAATATCGTATAACGATACCAGAAGACACATAGCGGAGACCTCGGGGCCCGCTCAGAACCAGTCAGTACGAACATAAGATAATGAGCGCAAATTGCTATTCGAGCCATTGCTGCCATAAGTCAGTTCGGAAACCTGATGTGCAGACAGTGACAGACTCACGCGCATTGAATGGTCTGACGCCCTTGAAGTTGGCCGTTTTATATATGGTTTGGTGAAGAGATATTATTACGTTGGCATTAGTCGGCTATGTGTACTCTAGACTGGCCTGTTATCTGCGGGACTGACACACCCTCACGACAATATGGTAGTCTACGTCTTCATAATGTGAGCATGGAGTCGAACAGTTGTCAGGGTCAAGAGGTGTTCGCACTTACGAGTTTAGAGAACTTTCTTCAGTCGATACTTAGTTAGTATGGGTAGGACATGTAGCCCGCGAACACTCAGATGCGGAATATAAATATTGAAGTGCCTCCCTCCCTTAAACAAAGACATCAAGCACCGGAGAAGAGATCTTATCAATATAATAAGCTTCGAACTATTATTTCCTCATTATTACACGAGTAACTTAGTTACACTTTCCTACGAGCCTTCCTAGACAAGATTCTCCATTTATAAGATCACTTGAGGATAAGGCCTAGTCCGGAATTATAAGTTATCATACCGGCTACCCCTAACATGTGCGGTTGGTTCCAGACCAGAGGGACTTCAATTGATGGCTTTTCTCCTGGCACTTTTTTCGTTTGTCACAGAGGTTTTTCTTTACCATAGCTAGCGCTACACGTACTCTTTGTACCTAGTTAATGAAAAAACAAAGCACATGAATAAAAATAAAAATAAAAATAAAAATAAAATAAAATGTGCAGTGTAGTTCAAGTTAGCCACGAAGCATCTCCACTACACCTCTGGCAATTGAAATCTCAACACCATGAGAATATATCATCACCACCCACTAGCCTCTCCCCTCTTCTGATGGCTGTTTTGCCTATGAATGTGATGCTCCTACCTACCCCCTCCCCCTCTGATTCCCTTATCATGTTCTTGGGCTTTGGCATCCTCGTTCTAGGGGTCGCACAACTCTCCATCAGCAAAATGTAAAAACCAATCCTGGTCTACCAAGCGGGGTTATGGTCCCCCTGGTCCTCCTGGTCTACCCTGATCCACCCTGGTCCACATTTTCGGTAAAATTTCAAAAAGTCTGGATCAGATTGGATCGGAGTGGACCGTGTGGACTACAGGGACCACAACCCCCCTTAGTGGACCAGGAGGGTTCAGGACCACCGTGGATCACGCACCGACATTTTCCTGATGCCTCTCCCCCCCCTCGCCACTCACGTCTTCACTACCTCACTTAGCTCTTGCACGGTCGGCAACATCCTCTTACCCATGTTACAGATGGCTGGAACTACACTTCGCAGTAGGAGAAATCTTTTCAACAGGCCACGGTCGATTCCCCTGTGCTCTTCTTCACCTCTAGAGACTGTCCAATCAGACACGCACACTGTTACCGATAGTTTCTATGGCTTCTGGGTCTACCCCTCCTCCTTCCCGCCCGGTCTCATCCTGTTGCTCAGTTACAGCTACCATCTATTCCTTCAGCTGGCACCTAACTACTCACCCACACCTCGCGGCTCACTCCACTATCACAGCCCTCAGTTACGCTCAGTCGGCGTATTGCACTGCCTCAATGGCAGATGTCACCGCCCTAGGCTCTTATGTAATAGTCTACACGGTCACTTGTTATGTGGCCTTCCAACCCGCTATTGTCATTTCTTTGAGTTTTATTTAGTGGTTTTTCTATTATTTCTTTTATTGCAAAGTACGGCAAGGATTTTCTTGTTGATTCCTCCCCATGTTTTTATTTGATTTTTCTTTTCCGCCAGTTTACTAGTAGTCGGAGGAGGATTTCTTATTTAGTGTGACTGGTTGGCGGTTGGTCCCAAACTAGAGGGACTTGAGTTGATGGCATTTTCCCTGGCGCCAGGGTGGTACATGTAGGCTGTTTTTTACCACAGCTCACGCTACACATCGTCTTTCTACCTAGTTGATGAAAAAGCAAAGCACATAATATAAAAGAAAAAAAGAAAAAAAGAAAAAAACGTGCAGTGTAGTTAGTTCCCCACGCAAGCATCTAAGCTACGACCCAGCACGCCCTTAGGGGTAAAGACTAGAGGCCTGAAGTGGTCCGCTTAGGAAACAGTGGAAATACAATCTATTGTTCTTTACAAGTCAATCTATTATTCTTCACCATGCAAGACACCTACCAGGAGGCAATCCTACTGGAGTCAGGTTACAAAGATAAGATACTAGCTATCAATACTATGAGGCACAACAAGTGTACAATATACAAGAGCATGTTAGCAAGATGTGCATGTAAAATGTTGCCCTCATTCAAAGATATAAGGCCCAGGATGGCTTCGTAACAAGTAGAAATAACTAGGTGAAGTGTATTCGAGATAATAGAGAGATTGTCAGAAAGGCTTAAGGGTTCAGTAAAGGTAAGATCTCTATCAGCAAAATGTAAAAACCAGTCCTGGTCCACCAAGGGGGTTTATGGTCCCCCTGGTCCTCCTGGTCCACCCTGGTCCACCCTGGTCCCCATTTTTGTTAAAATTTGAAAAAGTGTGGATCAGAATGGATTGGAGTGGATCAGGTGGACCACAGGGACCACGACCCCCCTTGGTGGACCAGGAGCGTTCAGGACCACCTTGGACCTCGCTCCGACATTTTCCTGATGCCTCAAAGTAGAGTCTTCTTGAATTGTTGAAATAACTTATCATATTGTTAAGGTCTCTTCTCTATTACTTGATGTTCTCAAACTCCAGGGAGAACCCTTAGTATTTATACTATTATCGCGCTACTTTCCTTTTCTTAACAATCATGTATCTTTTCAAGATTTCAGCTTTGTCAAAGGAAGTGCAAATACTGTCCAACCCTAAATAGTTACTCCACTTGAGTTCAGAGAGTCTCCTAACCTCTATTCAATCTGAGAATGTCTCCACTACACCAGTAGATAGTTTTCGATCCCTTCCTACTAATAGACTAAATTCATATATACAGCCACAAAGCCAACATACCAATAGTCTTATCATAGAATAGTTTGGATGGTCATCTTTCAAAACATTATGTGTTGATATGCATAAGCACCAGACATAAAGTAGAATTATCTTGCTTATCGTTCCAATCAGTACTAAATTTCATGGAATGTGAACTCTTTCAGTATTCTGAGTAGTCACCACAGATGCCTCTAGGTGCTCCTACTTCTCTTGAGCATTGGAGTTCGGACATATATTCTTCCTATTGGTGACGCAACCTCTTACTAAATATGGTTGGTCATTCTCCTATGTGTTACACAAAGTAGTCTTATTTATAATCAAAGCTGATGGCTGACAACATGAGATCACTATAAGTAGCTAGATGAGCATTTCTTTTTTCATTTTTTGTAATCTTATGGTATTCACAATTACAAAGATGAAAAACTCAAGTAAACAAATGCTATTCATTTCCAGGCTCAGTCAGATTCTCACATAAATTCTGCCACCAATTGGGCCTCCTTCTAAATTCCTATACCAGCTCTCCAGTCATCTCCGCATAGGCATCATGTATGGTTTGTTACATAAAGTACACTACACTATGTTGGTTTCTAGCATAGGAGTCAATATACTAGTAGTGATTGACAGTGTATAAGTATATAAAAATAATGAAGCTCTGAGAGTAGTCAATCATAACTTCAAGTTCTGGAAAGCCAGTGTCGTCTTACTTAAAGTCTCCCAATGCCACAATCATACACCATCATGGCACACATTATCTAAATCTTTATAATTGTGGGTATTCACATTAATAACTAGTGAGAATGACTCCCAAATTCTAAATCATGCTATCTCCACTAGGTTTTATTTTCCCTTGTCATGAATCTTATCATACTAATATATCAGGTAGTAGGGTAGCATATATTTCTCATACTCTTTTAAAAGAAAAGTATGAAAAAGAGCCTCGACAATTTGAGTTAAATGCAGAAGGTATTGACAAAATTCGTGGAATAATGCCAATGCTGCTTGTGTCTTTCCACACTAGCAGGTCTTGGTGCAAGTTTAATATTGTGTACTCACAGTTTCACTCTGGACATGAGAGTGCGGTAGCCAATAACGCATCACTTCATCCTCAAGATATCATCTGCATTATACTTATAGCTTTCATTTCCCATAGAGAAAGGTAAATTTGCAGCATCCTGACTCGTAGTCAGAGTGGCAGAAGTGAGAGTTGATTTATAGTACTTCCACATGCCTACTGTGCTGTGTCGCATATGATCTGCCATAATAGTTCTCAAAGCAGTATAATTGATTATCCCCGGTTCAAGTTCTTTCAAAAATGGTGTTAGTCTATTATATCTGACTTTAATTACACATAGTATGCTGTTGTTAGGCATACCAAGAATGCCAAAACATAATACTCACGCACAGACCCCTGCGTACCAATCAGTCAAAAGTACCAAGTACCAAAGATACATCTCGGTCTAGCTTAAGATAATTGTCACGTGCCTCCGACTATAAGGTCATGTGTTCGATTCACAGCCGCGTCATAGTTATTAGTAGTTAAAATATAATTATGCAACAAGTCATATAATGACGGCGATAATAGCGCAAAGGTGTCTGAGAGATTTAAGTGTGTGTTCCCGTTTTAGGATGCCCATAGGGTAGGGACAAGAGTTCTCTAAGATGACGGACAGAATCAGAATAAACACTTAAGTAAAAAATTGTATAACGATAACAGAAGACACATAGCGGAGACCTCCGGGCCCGCTCAGAACCAGTCAGTACGAACATAAGATAGTGAGCGCAAATTGCTATTCGAGCAATTGTTGCCACGAGTCAGTTCGGAAACCTAATGCGCAGACAGTGACAGACTCTCGCGCATTCAATGGTCTGACGCCTTTGAAGTTGGCCGCTTCAGATACGGTTCGGTGAAGAGATATTATTACATTGGCATTAGTCAGCTACGTGTACTCTACACTAGCCTATTATCCACGGGACTAACACACCCTCACGATATTATGGTAGTCTACGTCTTCATAATGTGAGCATGGAGTCAAACAGTTGTCAGGGTCAAGAGGTGTTCACACTTACCAGTTTGCAGAACTTTGTTCGGTCGATACTTTGTTAGTATGGTTAGGACATGTAGCCAGCGAACACTCAGACGCGGAATATAAATATTGAAGTGCCTCCCTCGCTTAAACAGAATCATCAAGCACCGGAGAAGAGATCTTCTCAATATAAAAAGTTATTACCCTAGAAAATTATCTTGACCTCTCTATTACTTTTTATCCATCCTCATTTTGAACAACTTAGTTTCACTACCAAACAAGCCTTCCTAAACAATAATCTGTGTTTACGAATACATAAGATCTAGCCTGGTACTATAGTTACCACCCCGGCTACTCCTAACAGCGTTGTCTAATAATAGTGTACTGTTAGCATGGCCTCTACATAGTGTACTGTATTAACTTAGATAAGAGAGAGTTGTCCTAGGACATCAAAGTTTTCTATTTTAGCAGCCAGAAAAGCTGCAAGCAAAGCACAGCAGTGCTGCAGGTATAATTGAATAATACTTATAAACATGCCAGCGACTAGTATTGCATACTACCATGATTCAGACTACTTGCCATCGGCAGGCATTTGTGACTTAGATCTCTTAAAATAAATCTCTCTTATCCAAGTTAATAGAAGATAGGAGATTACTTACTTATTGCTGATTATAACAATATTTCTGGAAATGTGCTCTGATTGAGATTCATTCTACCCCTCAAAGTTCTCTTGGCTGTGTCCACAGGGGAATTGAACCTCAGCTATGCAGTAGCCCACAGCGTAGTGAGAGTACAATGAAGCAAGAACACTCATAGAACCTTTATAGATTAGAGATTATTTGTGGTATAGACATTCTTACTAAGTAGTGTACTCACCTTACTGCAGAATACTGTATAAAGGGAGAGAAGATAAAAGATCACTGGCAGCCTGAGAGACAATGATGTACCATCTGTAGCTGTCTGGGAATTTTGAATAGGCACCCTCTTCTCTTCAATACAGGGAGCACTGCTCTGCTTCTGCTGCTCATTCCTTTTCTGATATCTTGTAGGAGCTGCTTCTCCTTCTCAATATTGTTCTTCTTTTTCTTCTCTTTCACAACCTTTCCCATGGCTGTTTTCTTCACCCAAACTTGTTCAAAGTAGGCTTCCTCCCTACTCAAAGCAGAGTGTAATTAAGGGTGTTGATATGCCACACCGGGAGCCTGAGAAGTAGTCAAGCGGTGAGAAATGAAGGGAGAGGGGGAGATGGGAGGTGGCCAAGAGAGAGGCAGCAGGCGAAATGCTTAGAATTTGAAGCATAAGGCCTGGTGAAGTAGCAGTGCTGTGAGGGTGGACTCATAGTTGCTGCATTTTGGAAAGAATAGAGGGAAGATAAAAGCTAAATAGGAAGGCAGGAAAACACTGCCAAGATACCCCTTTTGTGTTTATTTTTTTGTGTAGATGAGGGTAGAGTATGTGTGACGACTCCAATATAGCTAGAACGTGTCCTATATGGGTGCTAGTGCCATAGAGGCTAGATTAGTTTGCACAAAGAGCCCTATGTGGTAGGAAAACAGGTTATTTTCAGTTAACCCAAAAGTCTTGGACACCTAGGTGGATGTGAAGGCCTGGGAGAAGTGTAAAATAGAACTCTTCAGACCTGAAGAAATTTGATTACCACAGAACAATAAATGAGTAGTCACACAATATACCTTAACCATTTAGGTGTTTTCTAATATGGTGACAGAACTTAGAGAGATATTTCCTTCATGAGTGGGATACTATTATGACATCCTTACATTTGTAGCCACCCCAAATTCTGATACCCAGCTGGCATGGCCCAAGATCCAGGATATTAGCCTACTCATTCTACTATCACCGGGCTGCTAAGCTATCTACACCTGTTGCGCAAACTCATTCTCGCACCTAGGTCTATTTTCTGTTAACCGCCACCTAGGTCCTCATGCGCAAACTCTCTATCATAAATTATGATTGATTAAAGCCATAGCCAAGAGTGCAATTAAGCAGCACGAGAAGACAGCAACCACTACCACAAGTGGTAGATAGGGTAGCTCCCAATAACAGGATTAGATCGACTTCAATATATCGGAACTATAATAAGAGTCGGCAAGTGCAACAAATAAGTTAAAAGAGAGAAAGGAAAAGAAGAAAAAATCCCATTGTCGGCAACTGATTCTCTTTCCCAACTATTCTTCCTTATTCCCCCTCCTCTCCTCCAGACCGCGGATCCACGAATTCGCAATGAATAATCCACATAATAACAATAATACAAAAGTCACTACGAGTCCTCCCTCGCACTTCACTGTACGGGAACTTTCACTAGCCCGCCTACCAATGGGAGTTTAAAGTCGGTGTTATACATCGACAAGTGTACTAGTATAATCTTGCCCCCTCTCTACCCCCCAGGAACTATTTATTATATTATTATCCCCTGCAAATTGTCGATAGTGCCGAATTTCCCTACATCGTGCTAAAGAGACACTAGCGAAATTAGCGCACTTCTTTGATTGGCAGATTGGACCTCAGAGCACACGGTTCTATTATTTGAGTTTTTACGGTACCTCACAACTGCCAGTAGCATCCACTCTCATATTAGGTTTAGTGCTCCTGTTTAAGGGAAAGGAGGTGTGCCATAACTCGACCTGAAATGCTTTTAATATCACTCGATTGGCATTTCTAGAAAAGTGCCCGACCACAAGCCAGACGTCATGAGTATAGTACCATCGTTTCGTTCACATGCCCATCTTATCGAGTGACACCTCATGCGAAGGTAAAAGACCGGCTTTGAACGGGAACCCATGATGGAAAGGAAAATAATACGAGTTTCAGTATTAATCTAGGACAGCCTCATCTACCTTTTTCCACCCCTATACATCTTAACCGGATCCCTTCCAGTCCCCGCCGCCCCCCTCCCGGTCTTTTTCTGCCTCGCCTTCCGAATCCTATTCTCCCTAACCTTCCTCAATCCCACATGCCCCACTGCCCCCCCCGCCGGCTTAAGCATCCCGCTCTTCCCCCCCTTCGGCAGCAAATACTCCGGCACATGCCGCAAATGCGCCTGTACCCTAACCTGGCCACTCTCCCCGTCGTGCCTGAGCGCCAGCAAGTCCCCTGGGTTCTCCTCAAAGTGCCTCTTCAATCGCTCACTCTTCATCAGTTCCACCCGCAATTCCCGCATCCGCGCCTCCCTCACGGCAGCTTTCGTCACGGCCCTCAACGCATCATCCATTCTATACCGGAAGGCGTCGACTTGCGCCATGTCGAAGACGTATGGTTTGATCTCCCTACCGAGTTTAGTTTGGGATTTGCGGATTCGTTGGAGGGTCCTTTCGTCGTTTGCGCAGGTGAGGTGGGTCGTTGGTTTGTGCTTGCCAAAGAGATGGGTAGGGATTACGAAGGAGAGGGAAATTCCATTTTTGTGGGCACGCGCGGTGCGACCAATACGGTGGGTGTATGATTTTGAGGTCGTTGGAAGGTCAAAGTTCAGCACGCAGGCGAGGTTATTGAAGTCGAGGCCACGGGAGATGCCGTATTCTTTGTCTTTGCGATTCCTAGCCTTTTTCTTCTTTTTGGGTTTGGGAGTTGGCTCTGGTTCTGCCTGTTCTGCCTGTTCTTGGGAGGTTGTAGGTTTGGGTGTGGGGATGCTGTTGCCGTCGTCATCTTCTTCGTCTCCGAGGACTTCGTTCTCGTCGCTAGCTATGACGATTTCGTAGACGTTTTTGTTGAATTCTTCCACGATGTGCAAGCGGGAGTTCACCGGCAGTTCGGAGTTCAGCACACAGCTGCGGATCCCGAATTGTTCTAAAAAGAGCTTGACTCTGTAGCTCCGGTCTATGTCCCCGACGAAGATTATGGTTTTGCCTTTTATGAGTTTTAGTTTGAAGATTACGTATAGTAAAAGGAATTTCTCGTCTTCGCTGCATCTGTCACAGCGTCAGTTTCGTCTTCGTCCATTCAGTCGAAGGGGGGGATGAAGGGTGTTTACTTAACACAGTACTGCGTGAGTCCCTCGCCCTCCGCATCCACATCCTCCAGTCGTAGGATCGCTGGGTTCCGGCAAAAGAGGGACTTTAGAGTCTCAACTTCGGTAGTGAGTGTTGCACTCATGAGGAGGGTTTGCAACCCCTTTGGAAGCGCTTTTGAGACGCCTTGGAGATCATCTTCGTACCCGTACGACAGCACCAGGTCGGCTTCGTCGATCACGAGGTGGGTGAGTTGCGATGTGAGGGATTTGGAGACGTTGATGTGGACAAGGGCTCTAGAGGGGGTCGAGACGATTATGTCCTGCTTTTCGGAGAGGAGGGATCTAGAGATTTTTAGTGCTCGCGGAGAGTGAGGGGCGGTGAGGAGGAGACCAACTGTTGCACCTTCTCAGATATATTTTGCGCAAGGTTGATCGAACGAACGTGTTTTCCGCAGTAGGCTGCTAAAGATTCGATAACTTTATGAACCTGCTGCGCCAATTCTCTTGTAGGAACGAGTATCAATGCGCTTGTGAATTTTTCTTCGGAAGTCTAGCAATTAAAAGATCAATCAGCCCCCTCCCCCCCGCCAATTAAGTAGAATGAAGTGAAAGAACCAACCTCCTTCCTCTTCAAAATCGCCTGCAAAACTGGCAATAAGTACGCCGCCGTCTTCCCAGATCCTGTCTTCGCCCTAGCTACATCCTCCTCGATCAGCATTCGTCCTTATCAATCCATCCGCCAAACGCAAGCAACATACCAAGGATATCCCTTCCCTCCAGCGCCAATGGAATAGCCTTCGCCTGGACCAACGTCGGATGCGAGAAATTCTGCTTAGCTATGCCCTGGAGTAAGCGCGGGTCTAGGCCAAAGGCTGCGAAGCTGGCGTTGGCATCTACTTCTGTTATAGTGATTGCGGTGGTGGTAGCGGCAGTAGTGGTAGTAGTGGTAGTAATCGCGGGGGTGGGATCTTCTTCATCTCTGTGCTTTCGCTTTGCCATTGTTAGTGCTTTACTTTGCAGTTATGAGCGGTGGGGTAGCGGAGTGCTGATGGCTGGTGGGTTGGGATTTCCGGAGGTGTAATCGCAGGTTTTTTTTTTGGAAGGACAAGAAGTGGCTTGGCACGAGGTGAATGGTCATGTGACTTTTTATAAAGCGTCACTCGGCAGGAGAAGTTTTTGGTTTGGGCGGGGGAGTTGGCGGGGTATGTGCGGAGCGGGGCGGTCTGTGGCATTTAATATTTATGGCAGGAAAGAGATTCTCACAAGCTGTCTATTCTCTGTTGGTATCCCTTAATAAAGAGTCATCCCGGCCGTACCCTGAGCAGGCGTTAGCGAGGAGGTAGAACATCGGTAGATACCTAAAGCTTGGACCCCCCCCCCCATAGAGGTCTTTCATCCCGATTCTACGAGTACGACCACCATCATTGAGTGTTGAGCTCAGGTAGTTTTTTTATAGCATCATATCGACCCTTTCGTCAAACCATTTCCTCATCCATCTACCTCCTAAAATCCCTTACCCAGTAACTTAACATACCATATAACGTTTCGTTAACCTACCGGTTGATATTGTACCGTAATGATGATGCGTGACAAGAGAACCACGAGAGTGACAGGGTAAATGTGTGTCTCTCGCGTAACATGTATGTGTCGTAACTCTGTCTTTTGTTATAATGTTCAGGAATTTCCCCCAGCAATTACCAGATCTGAACCCCACTCTCCCAATCCAACTTAAACCCCTTATACAGCCCCACCGAGATACATAAATCCACCCAACAATAGAAAAGAAAACAAGAATAGTATATCACTCCTTCTTTGTCTCACTCATCCTAGCTACTCAACTCAAGCATAGATAATATCGCCACTCAAACGCATCGCCTCCATGTCGGATCCCGTACAGTAGTACAGAATCCTTTCACTCTCAATGACCTCGAAGACCTCTGCCACGCCACAGAAAGACGGGCCCAACGTCTCCTGCCATTTTAGTCCCAGGTAGGTTCCTAGTTTGATTCGATTTGTTGTTTGGTGAATATGGTAAGCCGTAATGTCGTTAGATGTCGTAATGTTGGATCCAGGGAGCTAGTCGTCCAAAAATGGTTCCGGGCGAAACGGTCCAGTCCTTCCAGGCAACAGGCCTAAGCTCGATATTGTAAGGGTGATAGAGGGGCGTCCAAATGGCCGTTTAGTAGTCCAGTTAGGGGATCTTCAGGCAAGTTCCAACGGTGCGGGGATGCTAGGTCGAGTTATAATGCATGATTGTAACACAATCTGCTTCCCAACACTCCCAGACCAAAACTCGATAAATCCAATCCGGGGTCATAAGGGTGGGATGTAAAGGCACGGGTAAAGGAGTAAAAGCACGGCCAGTCCAGCTCGGATCAAAAACAGAACTCCGGAAAAAGGAAATGGCAAAACAGGTAAAGCAGTACAAAGGAGGTCCACGCTGGCCTTAATCTCCTTTACGGGGGTTAGATGGGCTTGGTGTATAGATATGAACTCGGAATGCTCCTCGCCTCCGTTCGCAGCGAGGAGATTCGCTTCTGGTCCGGTTGCATCGCTCAGAATTATGATATCGCACTGGCACGACGGTCGGAAGGGCCGGCGGCTCCGGAACCCAGTCCAGCACAGAAAATGGCCAATAGTATCAGGGAGTCAAGGCCACGATAGCGAGGTTAGAGTCAGCGAGTTTTTTTTCTTTTCTTTTCTTCAGTTTTTTGCTCCACGACAAGGAATGATGATAGCACCAAACGCAAGCTTCGATCCAGAACAGGAGGGCAAGAAACCGGGCGGCAGGACAAACGGGGGGATGATATTCCTGGAATTCGTAGAACAAACATCGATAAGGTCCCGAAACGTGCAAACAACCGGCCAGGTGAATTCTTTCTCGTATCCAGCAAAACACAGGTAAGTAAGAAAAGTAGCTTCGCGCGTTCTCTCTCCCAAGCGACGATTCATGCCATGTCCTTCTTTTTCTCTCTTTCTCTCTTTCATCCTCTCTTCATGGGGTACCGTAGTTAACTTACGTACGTGTACGGGGGTAGAAGAATGGGAGCAAAAAACATACCACGTCATTATATATCGACCCAAAACTGCACTTGCGGAAAAAAAGTTAAGTTCAAGTGACTGCTTGCTCTGCTCACTTTGCCCCGTTGCTGAACTGCTCCGCCCTTCAATCTTTTAAACTTGCCTTGTCCCGCTTACTCTGTTCGAAAGCGGAATTCTCACCCGCTCACTGCCGGGTAACCCTTGGAATTGAGGAGGCGGGGAGGGGCAACGATGTGGAGGAGAAAAGAAGCATAGAGAAAAGAAAAAGAAAAATGATACCATTTCCTGCCTGCCTACCGTCCTGACTGATTGATAGACTATCTATGCATGATATTTCTGCGATAACTGAATCCCGCATATACCCGGCGAGTCATCCAAACATGCCCTTCATCGATCGATCACAAAGTGGGGAGCTGGTTTGGATTGGCAATACGAGCCTCTATGCTGAAAGAATTACCTGTGCTCACGCTGCACCGGTACTGTACGAGTACTATCGGTACAGTACAGCACGGCAGCATTACCGGCACAGTTGAGAACGGCAAGGGAGCCCCCATAGCACCGGTACTGGTGATCCTCACCACCAACCAGCCAGCGCCGTGCCGTTCTATCGCTAGAGTACCGGTACCTACAGTACTTGTACTGAGTATAATAAGAGCAGCTCCCAACGAAAACTCGGTCTACCCTATCCTACCGTAAATGGTAACTCCCTCTCGTTCTGTCGGTCCGAAGCGGAAAAATCCTGAGTGTTTTTTGGTGTTACCATAGGACTCGTTGCCCTATCGATCCAAGTAGTGCTGGCGATTCGACCGATTTACTAGTTGATTAATTGACTTGCCTTAGTTTGCTTCGTTGTCCACATGGACGGGGTTTCGGATCACAAGATCGAAAATACAGATCCAGCGACCCTACTGTTGACTTTACCTTACTTTACTCTACTTTCCTTTGCTAGACTAGACCAGACAAGAGTTTTAAAAACTACTGTAGGTACTGTTTCGAAAAATTAACCGCATCGTTTCCCTGTGCCGTCGATCATCATCTCATCTTTTTTTCCTTCTTCTTCTTTCCTTTCCTTCTTCCCCCAACCTACTATGAATGCATTGGTGCAAGTACGATGATGATGATGATGATGCCTACGAGTTGTTGCTATGGGCATTTTGCAAAGAAATCGGAGGGGGGAATATTGATCGTGGAAATTTCTATATTATACCGGTTTGATGGATTTGACATGATTTGGCAGGGGGTGGATATCTACCGCGCCAGTTAGAATACCTATAACCGGGTTGTTTCGAGAAACGTTTGGGTTTGGTTTTAAAGCGGAAAGGTGGAGAGAGAGAGAGGGTGTGAGTCTGAGTTGCTGCTGTGCAGTACTCCACTCCACTAGTTACCGCAGTGTGCACCGTTCACACAATGCACAAGAAACCTATGATGCTTCCTTTTGAACGCTGCGCATTCTACCCACCTGCCGGTGCCTACGGTGCGAGAATCTTGAACGGTAGAGGGTGAACGGGCGATACACCCCTCACAGCGGATTTTTCAATTGGCTATTGGTCCGATGGTTCAAAAATTGTTTCAAGATTTCGATTCTTTCAAAACCCACTTTTGGGACGTTTACGCACTTGTCCTCTAAAATCTCTTGCACTATTTACAGTACCTACCTACCTAAAATCGCAATGGTAAGCAATGGTAAGTGGAGTGTAGTGTTGTCACAAACAACCAAAGGCTCCCTTGAGAAATTTGTCCCCTCTCCCCGCTGATATCTGTGGGCTGAATAACATATCTCCGCTTCTTTCACCAGTTCCGCGGTATCATACTCTACCACAAAGAGCTCCGAGTTTGAGAACGGGGATGTGATGTACCGGTAGGGGAATTGGGGTGTTTTTTTTTTTTTTTTTTTGTGTTCTTTTCCCTTTGATTGTGTGGATGAAGTTTGTGCCTGGATTGAGCGGGAGGAATATGATGTCGTTGGGAATAGCTGATCTCTCCTCCCTCCCTTCCTCCTCTTCATGCTCCTCCCCTTCTTCTTCCGATATCGTACCATGGAATTCTTTTATGATACCCTGTATCATAGACTATACTATGATGAAATAGTGCAGCAAGGAGAGGGAGACTTTTGCGATTTCTGAGAGAAAACTTCCCAGATATTTACTTGCCCTACTGTATTATGATGTGAACTGTATCAATTCACAGGGCTACTGGTGCTGCCACAACATCATGACAACCAACGCACCGCTATTGGTACGACACTCTTATCAAAATATCAAAATCACGTGTTTTTTTTTAGAAACGGTCTCCCTTCACAACCTTCCCTTCTTCCCTACCCTACCTTCCTTTCACCTTCCCCCTTTCCCTCCAATTCCAATTCATCTAAAACAGAGCCCTACCATACTGTATTCGTAGTCACCCCAACCCAACCAACCACAATAAAGCCCTGCATCACCCCCCCTGGTTCACTCCCCCACCTCCCTTCCCCCCCCCCACTCTCCCACCAAACGTAAAATCGACATTCACGCTACAAATCGGTCATTCCTGACATACTCTGGCCTAACTTGTTGGTTAGGCAGGTAAGCCTTTTCGCAAATGCTGGCGCTGCCGCAGCAAAAAGCAGTGCAAGTAAAGTAAGTAAGTCAGTCATTCAGTCATTCAGGTAGCCAGCCAGCTATTACGAGTATAGTTAGGTAGGTAAGAAAAAAAGTAAACAGCATCAAGATCGGAGGATCGGGGTTGGTTAGATGGATGAGAAAGATAAGGAATTCATCATGCTACTACCTACCGTACATACCTAACTTAACTTACTTACTTACTGCTAAGGTAAGGTTTATGCCAAACAGGATTTTTAGTTATTTATTTTATCTATGGGTTATGATAGCTGAGTTTGGAAAGAGGGGAGAAGGGGGGAGGGAGGGAGGGAGGGAGGGGGGAGGTGACTAGTTTATATTCAGGTGGTTTTCTCGAATCCTTTTTTATTTATTTATTTACTTTTGTTTTGTTTAGGAGAGACGGGTTTGAACTTGGAGAGAAGTTTGTGTTTTTGTGAAGTGTTGTTTACGAAGAAGGATACGGTTGCGATTTGGATATTCACGATTTACTACGGACGAACGAACGAACGAACGAACGGACTGTTTTCGGACTGGCGAGAAGAAGCCTTAGCTACACGATTACGACTCGAGAGCTTTTTTTATTATTTTAAATACCTTTTATTACCATTATTATTACCATTATTGCTATTATCTGCTTTTGCCTTGCTGTGCTTGATTGAGATTGAGCCTTACGACGGGGAGAGAAAGGGAGAAGGGTTACTGTTACTGTTACGTTACGTGGGGCTACGGTTTAGCTATTATAGCTTCGATCGGCACATATATAGCTTGACTAAGTCAGGCTTTTTCACGATAGTTGGCTTTTCAATTGCTCCAGCCTTCTAGTCACTCACTCACTCACTCACTCATTCATTCATTAATTCCTTTCTCCCTTCTTTTCTTTTCTCCCTTCTTACATTACAATTCTACGATCCCACGATATCCACGATCCCACGGCCCGCCTACAACTTCCCACACCGCACATCTCCTTCCGTCAAAGCGAGGCAAGCAAGCAAGCAAGGCAAGAAAAGGGGAAAAGAAGGAAAGACACCATCACCCCCTCTCACCAACACCAACAACCAAAACAAACGAACGAACGACCCACCTACCCACCCTACCTACCTACGGTACTTGCCTACCTACTTACTTACCCCCGGTACCTACCTACCTCACAATGCCCACAAATCCAGCCCCCCACGGCCCAACCCCCGCCCGCCCCTCCTCAATCTCGCAAACCAGCCACCTATCTTTAGAAAAGGTGATACAAGATCACATACCCAGCGTGACCGCCACGCTCCGCACACTACTCAGCATCCTCACCGCCCCAACTATACCCACCGCCTCGGCCGCGCTCGAGAGCGATCTGCGGAAGCTATGCGTGCGCGCGCAAGAGGGCGTGCGCAAAATGGACATGGAGCTGCGCGTCATCGAGAGCGCATGGGAACGCGTGGACAAGGAGCGCTGGGAGGTGTGTCGCGGGGACTACAAGGTCGTCATGGGACTCGTCCAGGAGGTGTTCGAAGTGGGGCAGAAGAGAATGGAGGAAATTGGCGCGGCGGGTGTGGTAGTCAGGGGGTTTGGAGGGTTGAGTGTTAGGAATAATCGGTAGATTGGGAGGGGAAAAGAGGGTATGGCGGAGGAGGAGCTAGAGAGAGGAGGAGGAGGAGGAGGAGGAGGAGGAGGAGGGAGTTGTAAAACACATTTTTTTGTTCTTTTTTCCTCTCTTTTGTCCGGTTTTGTCTGGTCTGGTCTGGTTACTGTATTTTCATTATGGGTTTCGGCATCGCATGGCTGGTGATGGGGAGTGCTTGATTTCTTCTCTTCTTCTCTCCCCTTTTTTTCTCACCTCTATCTCTCCCCCCCTCTCCATCTCATGATAAAGGTGTTTGCTTACTTGCTTCCTTCCTACAATATTTCCCTCTATCAGCATCGTTTTCATCCTGTTCGGAGCATGTGTGGGTTTTTTTTCCTTCTTCATGGTCGGGGGCGCTATCCTTTCCTACTCTCACACACTCTCTTTCCTCTTGAACTTCTTCTTGCTCTGTTCAATATCTTTTGTAGTATGATACAGTACAGTATGAGAGACTCTTGAAAGGCAACCTTTTTTACCTATGATTACCAATGACTTATTCTCAAACTTCTCTTTTCACGTAAGTGTGGCGCTCTATTGCCATCCCAATCTCTTACTTTACAGTATGGTATTGCATTTCGTTTCCCTTCGAAAAATAGCGCTGATATCATGCTTTCTCACTCTCACTATTACTAAACTTATAGTACTTCCTGCCCCCACTTCCATCTCCAGCCTTGCATTACTGTACCCCTCCTTGAAATAAACGCACACCGTCATTCTCTTCGTCTAATTTTACAAGTACCGTATTACACACCCTTGCTTCAAAATGGTTTTTTTTTTATCGAGTGGGGCCATACTCGGGAACATTTCTACCATTCGGTCCCCCTGGTGAAGTCACGGCGTCATGAAAAGGAAGCGTACGCAATGTGGGAAAACCTCGGCAGGGCAAACTTATAGGCATACGAAAGAAAGAAACAAAAACACCAGAGACGGAACGGAGAAGAAAACGTTCAGAAACAAGTATAAGGCAAAGCACTAAAGAGCGCAAATGCTACAACGAAATATAAAGAGTGAGTATGAATTGGAAGTAAGAGCTAGTGAAATTAGAGTCAAAAATAATGCTGGCATAACCCTAACCCATACCCTCACGGCTTCACCTTTACTCCCATAGTTTCGTTTCTACCGACTGACGATTGCCCGCTTATTTCTGCATCATGAGCTGGACAAACTCGTTGTCTATGAAGACTATGTTAATATACTTTACGGGACGCAAGGGCCATCCGCCCAAGAACACTTACAGTCGATTCTGCCATCACCGTCCTGATCTGCCTCCCTGATCATCTCGTCAACCTCGTCGTCTGTCAGTTTCTCACCAATGGAGGTCATGACATGTCTCAACTCGGCAGCAGAGATAAAGCCATTGTTGTCACGATCAAAGACCTTGAAAGCTTCTGTGGAACTTATTAGTCACCACCACCACAATGATTTCGGCAGTTGGGCAAAGCTAATTACCCCGGATTTCCTCCTCGCTATCAGTGTCCTTCATCTTTCTGGCCATCATAGTAAGGAACTCTGCAAGTGGTAAAAATAAGGTGTCAGAAAAGAGGCACGAGCAAGAAAGGAGATATCCATGGCGGGGTAAACAAACCAGGGAAATCAATGGTGCCATTGTTGTCGGCATCTACCTCATTGATCATGTCCTGAAGCTCGGACTCGGAAGGGTTCTGTCCCAAACTTCTCATGACAGTTCCCAATTCCTTGGTTGTGATTTGTCCTAAAGGCCGTTACCGCACATATCAGCCCCCGCACCACTTATGCAATGCTTGATAAAACCCTTGCCGCTTATCAAAGCCCCACAATGTACAGTCATCAATAAAATGCGCGCACTAGCTCGAGCACCAGTTCTCACGCGTTCCACCGGAAACTTTTTACTTTTTTTATATTATAAATTAGAGAAAGGGATTCAGCTACTAACCATCACCGTCTTTGTCCTAAATACCGGGGTAGTGCTGTGTTAGCTTTCATGCTATTGATTGGGTTTGGAAGGAAGCGGAGCAGGGAAGCAGAGGCAGTAAGAGGCAAGGGTGAGGGGCGAGTTGAAAGAGCGGCGAAAGGGAAGTTAAAGGGATAAAGACGAAGGAGATGGGAGAAACTTACGAAGAGGGAAAAGGCTTCCTTGAATTCAGAGACTTGCTCTTCAGAAAGAGAATCGGCCTGGAGCAATCATAGCCATTATTAGTTTATGGTTTGTAGGGTTTGTAAGTACAGAGGGGAAAAAAAAAGGCTCGGCGGGGTAGAGATCTGCCCTTAAAGATAAGGAAAGGAGGGGCTGAATGTGCTGCGTCAACAAGCGGGAAGAGATAGATAATCACCATTTTAGAAGTATGAGTTTGTTAAAGGTTTATGGGGGAGAGAGCAATCAGAGTGGTGGTGGTGATGAAGATGATGGAAGAAGGAAGTTTGCTGGTTGGAGATGGAGGAAGGGGGACGGGGGAGTAAATAGTAAAGAGCTATGAGAGACGGAGAAGTAGGGGAAACCTTTTAGGATATAGAGGGGAAGGGGAGGGGATAGGGACAAACGCCAAGAACAAGCAGGAAAAGGAAAGGGCAAGGCCAAAAAGCGAAAAGTGAAAAGTGAACCAGTGAACCACCTTCGCCTGTCTCCCAGCTGAGCTGGAAGATCAGTCCCATTATCCAGAGAGAAACAAAAGAGACACACCAGGTTCTGTCATATCACACATTTCTCCCATCCCATGGCCTTGCTTCACGCTTGCTTTGCTGCCTTCTCGTGATACAAGTACCAGCCTCCGGGTCACATTCATCATGATCACAGCATCTCGATGACAAAGGCAACTATTTACACGTTACACACAGGATTCCAAACGGGGCTCTGGTTTATCACACGTAAACCAGTCTAAACAAAGCTATTGTGACGCTATCTGCGGCGCTGCACCAGTCACGGTATAATACCGACAATTGACTACCGTACCGTATCCGACTGTGCTATCCTGTGCTATCATAGCACCGTAAACGTCACCCTGCGAATAAAACGTAACTGAGGCTCTCTTCCTTCGAAAAACAGCCCTTCTGACTCGCTGCACAGCCGCTCCCGTGTCGCTAAAGCATCAAGAAAAAGCTTGCCAAGTTAATCATCTCTCTCCTATGATCACCATCACAGGCAACCACACGGTGGCCTAGTTTCTATCGACAACATCCACGGGCACTTACGAACATACGTACAACAACAAGCCCCCCTCCCCAAAACTCTATCGGACAAAAGCCACTCTTCACCCCCCACCCCCTCTCTAACTGGCGCATCATCAAGCAACCATTTCCTTAGTCGCCAATGTGGCGGGATAGAACAAACCTGTACATTCCTTTCTTCTCCATCCCTCCCCCCCAGCCAGCCGACCCTGGCCGGCCTCCGGACTAACAAACAAACTGACACTGCCGCTACAGGTACATCTCCTATCGCCAATCCTACTCCCACCACCCCGCAAAACGCCCCCGCTTCGCCTCTAGCGCCTTCCACGTGGACGAAGAACGCCGAGGCTTGATCTCCTCTGGCAGTGGCCTCGGCGGCGATGCTGATGACAACTTCAGTAACAACGGCGATGCGGTGATAGAGATGGACCTGCTCCCGCCCCGATGGGCGGACGTATCCGACGAGGTGAACGAGCTGCTAGCGGACATCTCGCGGAAGTCTTCGAAGCTGGACAGGTTACACTCGAAGCACGTGCTGCCAGGGTTCGACGATAATCGGTCGGCGGAGGAAGGTGAGATCGAGCGGTTGACCGGGGAGATCACGAACGGGTTCCATGAGTGTCAGAAGAAGATCCGGAGGATTGAAGGGATGATTGGTGGAGAGGGGGGCTCAAAAGGAGAGGAAACCATGGGCAGGAATATCCAAATCAGTCTTGCGACGAAGGTTCAAGAGGCTAGCACTTCTTTTAGGAAGAAGCAGTCGGCGTATCTAAAGAGTATCGTACCCCTATTCATACCTTCCCTCTGGGAGGATTTAATTTGACTATCCTATGCTGATGAAAGACAATAGAGCTCCGCGGCCTCAGCGGCATGACTACCCCCCTTGACCGGACCGGCTCTCCAAACCCCTTCTACCAAGACTCAGACCCAACAGCCGACATCTCCTTCAGTCAATCCGCCCTACAGCAAAGCGCAACACTAACCTCCAACGATGCCTCTATAATGCAGCGCGAGCGGGAAATAACCGAGATCGCGAAGGGCATCATCGAGCTCGCTGACATCTTCAAGGAGCTGCAAACCATGGTCATAGACCAGGGCACCATGCTCGACCGCATAGACTACAACGTTGAACAGATGAGCGTGCACGTAAAGGCGGCGGATAAGGAGATGGCTGTTGTATGTTCCACCGCCTTTTATAAACTACCGCGGAGGGAGGAGATACTAATAGCCATAGGCATCAACCTACCAACGAAGGACCACAAAGCGGAAAATAATCCTACTACTAATAATTCTCATAATTGGCCTCATCATCCTACTAGCCATAAAACCCAAATCCAATGCAATCCCCAAACCACCCCCGGACCCGAACGCACCCAGCCCCCCTGACATCCCGATTAAAGATGATCCGCCCGGCCCTCGTATCCTCCACCGCCGCCGCCGCCGCCGCCTTAGCTGGAGGCTCTAGTTCCCCCGAGCATATTAGTGTGTATCGTATCATAAAGGGGAGAACTCATGGCAGTGCTGCGCAATATTTTATGTGTAAACTTAGCTTTCCCTCATCCTCTCACTTTTACCTTTTTGTCAACTTTTCACTTCTTTTGTGTTATCGCTAGGCCGTGTGGATTTTTAGATAACGGGATTAATGATTCCCGAGCCAGGGGGGGTGCTCAAGTTAGGGGGGTGTTCGGAGTCGGAATAGTAATTTCTAGGATGAATTTTTTTTTTACGCCCTAGACCTGTTCACGGGGCATCACTCGGGGTTCCACCCGACTTCGATCTTGTTGGGAAAAATGGAGTTGTCGGTATGATAACTAACTGTTAGAGGAGCACTTTGTATATTATTATGATAAAATTATGATACATGTAAAGCAGCCGTTAATGTTAATATGTATATAATATATATTTATATTCTTTTCTGAGGAAGGGGGTAAAAAAATAAAAATCTAAAAATCTAAACCTGGTTGACAGTATAATATAATACCGGTCAGTGTCTTCTATCGTTTCGCATCGTATCGTACCATAGGACTACCTACCTACCTACCTCCCCTCCTTTCTTTTCCTCGCCCCCGTCCTACGCTCTACTACACCACACCAAAACTCAAACGCCACGCTCCCCCGGTCATCGCTACTGCTGTTACGCCCAAGGGTGTACAAGCACCCCCCCCATCCTCCTTCACATCTAGCTATTCCATTCCATGCCGGAACAAAGAAAATAAACGGAGACACTCCATATACATTAAAAATATGCTTCTATTTTACTTTTTTTTTACCCTCCTGTCCATGCACACCCTGTGGTGTATTTCTCTACAGAGCTCCCTTCGAATACAAGGGTAAGAATTACCCGCTTCAATAAATGCCCTGGGTGAGGTATTGGTATTGATCGTACTGTTTGTCGTGTCAGTGCTAGTCGCCCAAGGGGAGGGGTAATGCGGGAGGAGGGAAGGGCACTACCATCCGCGTAAAATAACTGCCTAAGGACTTTTGTATTAAGACATCATCAACGAAACCCTCCGCCTCAGCTTCACTGAGTTGTAGCTGGAACCTTTGCCGCAAGTGGTTTGTTGCGTACTCTGCGCCGGAAGCGAAGCAGGGCATTCGAGATTCTTTGCCCATTAAGTCGACGAGGCCGAGGATGTCGTCTGCTGATTTCCGCAGGGCTTAGGTGAAAAAGCATGTTAGACCGGGGCAGTCTTTGTGTTGGTGAGAGGGTCTGGGGGTTACCTTGAAAAGCCTGCTTGCACAATGCTCTGAATTTGGCGAATTCAGGCGACTGGGCACCGCCGAGAACGTCGACATACTCCTGAGTGAGCTTGAACGGAGCGGATTCGAAGCCTACGGAGCCTGGGGAGTTGGATAGCATGAAGCCGAAATCGATGTGAATGATGTCTGTGGTTGGGTGTAAGCATCTTACGTGGGTATATGGGGAGCATCCGACTTACGGCCCTGGTTATCTATCAAGACGTTACCATTATGCCGATCCTTCAACTGCAGAATATAGCATATTATGCTGTACGCTGCTAGTGACCGCGTGAATGCACCTACTGCTGCCTTATACGTATCTAACTCAGGCTCGCCAAATGTCTTTCGGGAATTAGTTGATGCCGAACAATGTCTGCAGAGCGCAACCTACCTTAACGAAATGGTCTTTGAGAGATGCGATTCGTCTCCGAGGGTTCTTCCCAGAATTTATAGATGCTATGGTGAGGCTCCGTTTCAGGGAGTGTAGAGAAGTCCCGTTTGTGATGGTCTCAATTAAACCCGACGACTGCTGAGTGTCAATACGGAATGTACTCGAGTACATGGAAAAAAAACTGTAAATGTGTATTCAGGTGAACCTACCTCTCCAGTAACAAGAATTCGCATCCTTTTTATCCACACAGGCACATTGGCCTTCTCCCAGATTTTGCCACATACGTGAATAAGTTGACATGCGAACGCCTCTTGCCTCAGGTCGGCACCTGTCTTCACGATTACGCTCAATAGGTCCCAATTCTTACACCAACCATACGGAGAAGATTTACGGATTCGCTCCCTCTTTGCGCTCCACTCCTCTCCAAAGGTTGCTGCACTAGGATCACCCCTGTCCGCTTTGCGCTCAACGCCTGAGGTTTTCTGATCGTTCTCCATACGGGCAGCACCAGCCTCAGCATTCAAATTGGCAGTTGGCTCCTCTACTTCTTCTACATTCGCTGTGGCCAACGGAGGTGCAGTACTCGCCATAATTGTATCAAATGTTGAAAGAGGTGCAGTTGCCTCGAAAAAGAAGCTCTGCTCCTCCAGGGTTTGCATGCTGGCAATAATTTTAGCCTTGATAGCTGCTACCTCGTTCTTTGGTCTTTTGGAACTGCTGGCATCTAGCTGGGCCAGCATTTGTGCGGCAGTTCGCATATGTGTCGCAAGAGCCGACAAATCAGGCTGCTCACCGCCCGATCCAGCGAGAGAGTAGGAAGCTGACTTCTTCCCCGGTGCAGGGCTTCCGGAGCGGCTTGATGAAGAGAGCTCGGAAGACCGAGGAGTCACTATTGATGATGCAGCTGATAGTGTTGTTGCGCCACTAGAGAGCCGGGGCAAATGCGGAGGGGCCACCGTGGAGGCGATCGATTGGTCGGAGCTACTGGCTCGCGGTGTATCGAAGTCGTATGGGTCGTCTATTATCGGTGATGTCCCAATATCACCCTTGGATGGCTCGAAAACACTATCAGATTCACCCTCATTGTTACCCCCCCGATAATGACCTGGGGGGGAATCGGTCAAATCAAATATCCTCTTCTTTCCTCCATCCCCAGATAATAGTACCCCCAATAGCCTCCGATTCTCCTCCTTTTCGGGATCAAAGTCAAAGTCGTCCCGCAGCACCTCTATCATCAGCAGATAGGGGACTTTTTCTGCACTGTTTAATACCGTAGCTTCGGCCGGATTGATCCTAACCACTCGATGGTGTCCAGTTGTCGCGCCACCTTCAATCACAGTCGCCGGGCAAATTACCGGAATATCGACTTCTGAAGGCAGGTCATTGCCCAGCAAAGCCAGCTCCGCGCGCAGGGCACTTAATCGCGCAGGCTTGGGCACCAAAACCAGCCTGTTAGATATATCCTCCAATGCAGACAATAGCTGCGTCTCGTTTCTGAAGTAATTGGCCTTAAGCATGTGAACCTTCTGTGAGGTTGACAAAAGTGAAGGCGTCAATGGCCTGCTCTTCTCTGTCCGACGGCCGCTTGTCCCAAATTTCGATTCACTAACAGTTGCACTTCGCTGCATTCGGAGGTCCGGTAGCGAGGAAGAGCTCTGGGGTATATGGGGAACATCCAAACTCCCAGACTTTGACGGCCTTCTAGATAACGAAAACGATCGAGTTTCGGCTTTTGAAGGGCCTGCATTAACTTGTTGAGGATTCGGCGACTTGGGGCGCGAGGCTGGCTTGGAAGATCCCTCGACACCTTTCGAACTCTGGCTTCGCGGCACCCGCTCTTTTTTGGGCCGGGAGTTAGTTCTAGAGGCAACAGTCTTGCTCCTAGCAATTCTCGGAAGTTCTGATATCGAACTAGGGGGATTCCTAGGTTTCCGTGCTTGAGCTACGGCGAGAGGACCTGCGAACCTTGGCAGTATGGGCGCAGCGACACTCCCGAGGATGAGGCTAGCCAATAGAGTGACCGGAAGGACATTTTCCTTTAACCGTTCCCGTTTCCTGATCTCCTCTCCACCAAAAACGATGTGCTGTACTTTGTTATAAATACGCCTACATGTCTACACCATGACAATGTTAGGCGGCTCTGCGCGAGTTGCTTTTTCGTGCTTCTGTGCTTCCATACCTTAAAAGCGTTCGACTGCGGATTTCCGGAAAGGTCATGAAGATGTGTTTGGAAAAGCCAGAATGTCTGTAGGCACCCGTTAGATACCTACGCGCCGTCTGGAAGATTTACGGCGACAAGAAAGCTGTACCAAGAGAGCTCCATGCGCCGATCGCCCGCACAGCTCGAAAATGAACTCCTCCAAAGCTACAGACTCCGTATCCTCTATACTTACGAGTAAGTGGCATAGTTGAGGCAGGAAGAACTCGATCTCCGGATAACTGAACTCTCGAAGCTTTGTGCAGAGAAAGTGATGGACTCCTATTTGTTTGGCGTACCGGCTGTAATCCATGCTCTCTTGTCAGTGGGGCAAGTTCATATGACAAAAGTTTCAGGGGGATTTCTTCATACGCCAGATATGCCACAACAAGAAAGGGATCGTCACTGAAATGATCGGAAGTGATCAATCTATAGAGCAATTGTGACATTTTCCTTGCCCAGGGGCCTACGTTGAAGAAATATTCGAAAACGTTCGTTTAGAATAGCTGTCAGGATATCTCCTAGGAGCTCGCCAGGGGACACTGGGAGATATGTGGAGAAATAGGCCGAAGTAAGAAACAGGAGCAGTCGATAACTCGGGAACAGGCGATCCTAGGTATATTTGTAAGGACGAATGACGGAGTTGAATATTAAGGTAACCTGAGCGAGGGGTGGTGATGTTGTGTGTCACTCCCGAATGATTGGTTTCTCCTGAGGGTGAGCAAGCTAAGCCGGCGGTTTAAGGAGATTGGAAGTTCCAAGAGCCACCGACATTCAGAAAATACCGGTAGAGCATTCAATGTCCGGAGAGGAGATAATCGGATGCAACCTAATTAATTCCCGAGAAACCTACCGCACAGTGTACCTGTTGTACTGGTATTTTGCCACAAAAAAATAAAAAATAAAAAAACCAAGAATCCATCAAGACAGAAATCCATCCCCCACTTCTCAGACAAGACAGTGAGCCGGTTACAGTAAGCATCGGGATAAGGCATGTAGTTAACGAGGGTTTTAATCTACGATATGTATATTTACATGAGCAAGAACATCTCATACAATCCTGCGGATCGAGGGATCAGACTTTCGATGGTACAGCCTGACAAAAGATTTCGACATTTGTATCGCAAATATAAAAAATAGTACCGACACCATGGTCTTTGGTGATATTTATACACTTCGATATGCTAGGTCTAACCTAGCCAGAATAACCCCGCGCTTTAGGAAGCTTGAAAATGTAAAAATAAAATAAAAACCCCTCAATTACAATCGCCCAATGCCTTTAGAATGAGAGGGGTGAAAAGCCCAACTATGTGTGCATCACGTGTGCAATAAAGCCCCCGCAATGTCACCTGAAATCCTCCGCAAGCCTCTGCCCCGCTCCTCTTGATGAGTTCCAAGGAACAAAACAGCAAAAGGCCATGCATGTAAACTCTCATCCTCGCAGCAGACAACGTTTCCGACCCCACTAAGCCTCTTGGCTAAAGCTTTTATGCTTTCATAAAAGATCTCCTGGGAACTGAAATAAAAGTGAACCCCCCGCGCCGGCATTGCCTTTCTCCACCACGAAATATCCATGCAAAACCCAGGCGAAACCATCGGATTCCATAATTTCTCCGAACCAGCGTATAATCGCCCATACGTATGCAGCCGAGATACCGAGAGAAAGTCCGAAGGTGTATCTCGGTTCAGCTTTGACACTATGTGCGTCCATGGGGAAATAAGCGCAGCGAAAGAAGGCTTCTTTTGAGGACATCTGTTCCCCACGTGAAGTAATAGGCTAAGTATGAGGGTGCCTCCCGCACTATCTCCACTAACTACAACTTTCCCGGGGTCGCCTGTAATGGAGAGGACATGGTTATATCCAGAGATTATCTCCTGAAGCTGAACCGGATACGTTTTGTCGGGAATAAGTGTATATTCTACGGCGAATATCGCTGGGTTAGAGAAGCCAGACTCCTTCAATATCGAAACCCACGAAACGAGGAATTCGAGATAGAAGTAACACGTCCCCATAGCGAAGCCTCCACCGTGACAGTAGTAAATGACCACATCCGGCTTCTTAGTATCATCTTCCACTATCCAAATACCCTTCATGGCACCTTTATTCTGGTAAAAGCAAGATGTCAATGGCCGAAACTTTTTCCCTCCAGATCCGAGATTATTGAAATGACCCACCAAGTTGATTTCCCGCCACAATGGCCTGTGCCTGAGGTGCCAAAAATAACCGTGCCTGAACATTCTAAATCTCAGGAATGGCAGGGCAACTCCTTTCGTGAAGAATACACGACCGATTCTAGTAGGCACGCACGCAAACCCATATCTCATGCAGGCTACGACAAGTGCTTGGAAGAGTGTGCTCCGCCGTGTAAATGCAGATTGTCGATTCAGTTTTGTAAGGTATCGTTCCTTTATTATATCAATCGGCATCCTCCAACCTAAGATAGAAATTAGATTTTTCCGTATTTGTTTAAATCCCCGCCTGTGCCAACTTACATAGAAACGGGAGCGCTTGAACCGCGCAAATGACAGTTCCGTATATTCCGACATCACGCAATAATCGCCATGTAAGGAATACTACGAAAACGAGTATATCAGGCCATGAAACTTGACCTAGTAACATATCGTTATGAGATTTTGAGGGTCTGAGAGATGAGGAGTTGCGGTTGAAGAGGGCAAGCTGATCCTTGGACGCTTCGTCATCGACAAAAGAAATTCGCCCAAGAGAATCTGTGATAGCCTTACGATCCGGTCCCGGTCAAATCAGCGGCAGCCCCGGTAAGCAATACTCCTGACAAACCAAAATGCTGTATTCAACCCCATCACAATATCCTTTTTAGCCCCGAGTGGAATATTGGAATCTGGTTCGAGACTTCCTCAGAGGCAACCCCAACCGCGCAGCATAACCAAACGGACTCCTCCAACACAGCACAAATATTTTTTCTTTTTCCAAATTTCCTCCTTTTCGTTGTTACTCTACTGGTATCACATGTGTAACCAGTATGGCTCCCGGGGAAGAAAGGAAAAAGAAAACAAAACCGTTCTTCGGAGAGATCACAGAGTAGAAATTCTTTGCCTGGTAGCTGCAGGGAAGGAAGAGGTGAGTTCGGATGGGTACCCTACCGTACTTTTTGTACCCTGTTCTTCTGCCGTTGGTTGTCTCTAGTGATGTCACGGCTCATGATGCCTTCAGGCCGATCCAAACAATGTGTAATAATGGCGCAATTGTATGCCAAAGCGCCTTAAAAGTCCGGGGCCAGCCAATAATTAGCTGCACCGCTGCACGGAAACACTTGTTATGTCCGATGGTTCTTGCTTTCCATATGAGTGTTTCCCTAAGCTTCCAATGTGTCTGCTTCAGTTACAAATCTAGACATCCAATTACCGGGTGTCGACAGAATCGGTCGAGTGACTACAGGTGACGCCTTATAGTGTGTTCGTTGGCATACAGTAGTGCTCAGGAGACTCGAAACATGCGCCAGAGACAAAGAGCACTGTGCCGTGCTAAAGGAAAAGTAAGATCATTTTACTATTGTGATGCTAGCCCTAAGATCGTGAAATCACGTGAACAATTGGATAAGAAACTCTTTTGAATGCACTCCTACCTTCAACTACCTTGCCAGTATCACAGCTGTCCTGGCTGAAGTGGTAGAGCTTAGGAGTTCCTGCCCGCAAGCCCTCAGACTACCCGTGTGTGGTGCTGGCTTTGAAATTTCGGCAGGTTTTGCGTATGTAATCAATAGGTTGAGGCTCCGGATTTTCTATTTTTCCAAGCCGAAAAGATCAGATAATAAAAAGAAGTAATACAAAAGCCCATATCAGTGCCAGAAATATTAAGGGCCAATATAGAATAAACAAACCCTATCTTGTACCTATTTATGCATTGCGTGTTTTTGATTAAAAATCCGGCGTTCGTCTTGTTCTCCGTTACATTACAGCAACGCTCCGCACTTGTGCTCTCTTAGCGGCCCAACGTTCCAACGTTCCACGCGACATCGCCAGAGAAAGCCAACGCCATCGCCAATTTCTCCACCACAAAATACACCTACACTCCCTCACCTTTGTACTTTATCTACCCTCTACATTTTCTGGCGACTTCTACAACATTCCTATATTTCGACGGACGTGTGAAATTTTCTCCAGCCAGTTATGGCTACTGCGCAAGAGCAGTCAATGAACGCCTCTAGGTGAGAAACGTTGATGCTACTGCTCTGCGACCACTCTTCCTTTGTGCTGACTATGGGTTCCATCGGTAGTGCCATTCCTCTACCGGAAATTCCTGTAAAGCTACGATGTACTATCTGTAGCGAGCTTGCGAGAGGCGCATCTCGTCTACCTTGTTGCGAACAATCGATATGTGAAAGTTGTCAGTAACTTCTCTCCATCTCCAGATTGGTCACCGTAACTGGATAGCAGCTGACTCTGAAATCTAGGTCGGTCAAAGCTACCGGATGTTTGTCCGGTTTGTGACCACTCTCCGCTTAGTGCCGACGATTGTAAACCGAATGGAGCCTTGAGGACCACTGTGGCGGTATTCTTGCGAACCGCAGAGAAAAAGCATAATCTGTCCATGCAAAAATTACAGAAGGAACATGCAAAGTCTACCGAGCCCCAACCAGAGGTAAAGGTGCTAGAGCCAGAGCCAGAAAAGCCTCAACCGACACACGCCTCTCCTGTCGTTAATCCATTGACTCCTCCTCAAGAGGCCGAGGAAGTTGCTCGAAACGAGGGGCCTCAAGGACCACTAGTTTCGCCACCTACTGTTAGGGTAAGTTTTTTTTTTTTTTTTTGCGTCAAATGCATCTCACCCAAGTGCCTTGGAGAATATTAACAGTTTATAGGAAAATACTGAACAGCCTGGAGGGAAATCGCCCAGAAAGGAGACGACCCCAGTGCCTGACCAGCAGACCAATGGCTTTGTTGGCGATCAGAATGCGTGGTTTAGGCAGAATACCGCACAGATGGGCGGTATGCCGAACATGTTTTCTGCGCATGGTGTCGCTGGTGCTCCTTGGGGAGATTATAGCATGATGCAGAATATGCAAGGCGGATGGGTAAACGGATATGGAGGCATGATGGGTACGCAATTTATCTTTCTATATGTGATATTTTGATCGCTGTACTGATGTTATCTATCAAGGATACGCTATGGGTATGAATCCGGTGACAATGGCTCAAGGGGGAGGATTCGATGGAGGAATTTATGGGGGCATGGGAATGAACAGAACTGGGTTTAATAACGGTCAGGGTGGAGGATCTATGGGATGGAATAATGGATGGAATGGGCAGAATAATGTGGGATTCAATTCTGGAATTGATGGTACACGTAATGGTGGATTTTATTCTGCTGCATCTGCTGGTGGATATAATCACCAATCTCACGGGCATCATCAGATGCCCCAACAGTATCATAATCCTCATTTCCAGCGGCAGCAGCCTTACCAGCGAGGTGGTCGTGGTGGGGGCTTTGCCGGTGCTGGGCAGCGCCCAATTTCTCTTGAACGTCAGCAGCAGAATTTTCAGGATGCACAATTTCAACAACAAATACAAGGAATTGATGAAGCTGTTGCTGCCGTCACCACCAGTGGCGAAAAGAAAGGAGAAAAGATCCAGTCTGTTGTGTCTGAGGACCCTGATAATATAGCTGATGCAAACGATGTACCTACTGATTCTGCCTCTACCGTTGTGGTCGGAGGAGCAATTGGTACTACTGAGGATCTCGCAGAATCATACAATTCGATCACTCCCGTGAATCCTGACATGGTTGCTCAGTATTTCCCCACTGATGATTTTAGATCGCAGGGCTTCCAGCAGCAGCAAGTTTACCCCGTGCAGTTTAACAATGGATTTAGAGGAGGCCTTAGACGTGGTGGTTTCCGTGGAGATTTTATGGGAGGCCCTAGAGGAGGCGGACATGTCGGGCCCATCCCAACTGCACCCGGATCCATGGATGGCGATAGAAGGCCCGTTGAAGGATTAGGACTAGGCGTTGAAGGAGCCCCCACAGGACCTAAAGCGTTGAGAGAGAGAGGATTAAGCCGTAGTGGACCGCCCATCAGGGCAGGCTATATTGGACGCAGAGGAGGCGGGTACCCGGTATCGTCATGGACTAGAAGGTTTGTTTTCATGGCTACTATTACTTAACTCTACAATCTTACGGTATTCTCATATGTATTTGTTTAGCATCTCGCCCGACCATGCCTTTTCCAGATCCAGGTCACAGGACAGCCGGGGCCGGTCCAGATCACCAGACCGGGAGCGCAGCCGAGAGAGAGATAGAAGTAGGGACCGAAGCCGCGATCGTCGTAGAAGTATAAGAAGCCGAAGCCGTCACCGGAAGCACCGTTCCCCATCCGTTGAAGTAGACGGTGAGCGTCCCAGGGGGAGATCCCTAGATCGTAATACTGCGGACCCACCCTCCGCCACCACAAACCCCCCTGAGGTTGCAAACGATGTTACTACTACTGCCCTTACTACTACTGCTGCTGCTGCTACTGCTACTACTACTACTACTACTACTACTACTACTACCGTAGAAGCACAGGAAGCAGGAGACAAGGAATCCATAGCTACAGCGGCAAATGGTACCCAGGAACCCGCTTCCACTAGGAGTAAGCGATCGAGGGACGATGTGTCATTAACGAGAGACCAGACCCCATCCCGCTCGCGCAGCAGATCCCCCGACCGTCACCATAAACGCTCTCGCCGACACCGCCGACGAACACCCAGCCCCGATCGTGACCGCGACCGTGACCGCGATAGAGATAGGGACAGGGATAGAGACAGGGACAGAGACAGAAGCAGAGACCGCCGACATAAACGCCACAAGCATAAGAGTAGCAAACGCCACCGTCACTCCCGCTCCAGGTCCCCTTTTGCCGGCGCCACCCAAGAACCTACCGCCACATCTACAACTGCAGCACCAGCAACAGCCAAAGGCCCCTTACCCATCGACGTGGAAATGGTAGCCGACGACCGCCGACACAAACGACGTAGCGATAAGGATAAAGATCGGGATCGCCGCGACTCTAGTCGCCATCGCTCACACAGACATAAGCGTGATCGTGAGCGGAGGGATAAAGACAAAGGAGACGCTACGCCCATCACGCCAGTCGACAAGGAGAGTACCGGAGACCGTCATCGCGACCGAGACCGCAGAGACAGAGACAGAGACCGCGAGAGAGACAGAGAGAGAGAGAGGGATAAAGGTAGAGGGGGGGACAAGGAGAGAGGCGGAGACAGAGACGGCAGAGAGAAGGAAAAGGACGAGGATAAGGGAAAGGGGGGGGAAGATCGAAAGTCTCGCCGCGACTCCCGCTCGCTCAGAAAACTCTCGTACAAATATGACGACGAGATTGACCTAGAAAGACAGGCGGAGAGGGATCGGGAGGCGGAGAGGTGGGGGATTAAATAGATTCTTTCCATGCCCTTTCCCTTTCCTTTCCTTTCCTCTCCTTTACTTCTCTCTATGTCTGATTGGTTAATGATCCCACGGATGGATGGATGATAGGAAGGGGGCAAAAAAACCCCCCCTAGGGAATTTGTTTTCCACTGTTTAAAAGTTGCCTTTTCTTGTTCCTTTTTTTTTCTTCTCTTCTTTTTTGCGCATTGCTTTTCCCCTTTACTTTTCCATTTCTGTTTTTTTTGTTTTTTTTTACAAATCTCCTCTTGGTTGTTTGAGTCTATGTTCGCACCCTCTCCTACCTTCACCGAGTCCCCATTCTATTCATCCTGTCCATAAATTTTAAACTCTTAAGCATTTACTATTACTCTCATTTTTACACCCACTTCACGCTTTTGCGTATATGTGTATGAAGGTCTTTTCCTCCTTTCTTCCCTTCTCGTCCTTCTACGTCTCGTGTTCGTGATTGATCAACTATGCTATGCTATGTTGCCCCGGGCATTCCTTTCTTTCTTTCTGATAGGTGGATGGGCGGATGGGCCGGACGGGTGGGTGGGGTAAAAAAAGAGAATCATGTATTCTCACTCACTAGATTTTAATCCTTCTTGTATATTATTATAGTAGGTTTTGTGTCTTGGTATTGGTATTGGTATTGGTATTGGTATTGAGACGGGACGGGGCGGGTAGTAAGTAAATAAGCTTATCAAACATACCTACATACATACATATATAGCATACAAACAACTTAAGAAAATAAAACTACATATCCAAACCACTCCCCTCCCCCTCGCCCTTCCCCAATCTCTGAAAAAGCAAAACCTCCCTCTTCAACCCCACCCCTCCTTCACCGACCCCCCACCTCCTAACCACCCTAAAGCCACATTCAACAATCAACCCCTCCATCCCTTCCCCAGGCCGAACCCTAATCTCCTCGAACACTCCCCGTAAGGCAGGATTCTTCCCGACAGCCCGTCCATAGCTCTCCCAATCCTGGGGCTCGAGCAAAAAGTATCCCCAGGGCTTAACATCCGCAGCGACCTTTTCAAAAAATCTTCTCAGGCCGGTATCCCCATGGGTGAGATGTATCCATTTAACCACACTCAATGCAAGCACAACATCATACCCGCCTCCTGCGGAGGAGGAGGAGGAGGAGGAGGAAGAGGAAGAGACAGGATCAACAGCAGTAACATAATCACCACACCAAAACCTACCCCTCGCGCAAACCTCCGCGTGAGCTATCCTGGATCCGTATTTCCTCACAGAGCTGACCGGGTACCATTCCTCCCTCCCCCCTGGACCGCCGGTCCTGTCGGGGTGTAGCCGGGAGAGCATAAAATTGACATGCGATCGTGATTTTAGGATTAGCTCTTCGTCCACATCTACCCCGACTACGGACTTTACTGCATGGCGGAGGAGTAGGTGTCCGGCTACGGCGCCGTTGTTGCAGCCGATGTCGAGCACGGTTGCGTCTTTTAGGATTTCCTGAGGGAGGAGGAGGAGGCGTGGGTCTGGGATGTGGGCAGCTGGGTTGGAACCTGTGTGCCTGGCGTGGGATTGATAGGTTTTGTAGGAGCCGGTTTTTGTGGACATTTCCCTGTCTTTTGGTTGGGGGTGGTTGACTGTGGTAGGTGGCAGGTGGTGATGGTGGGCTGGTTGTGTCTTTGATGCTTGCTTTTCTCTTTTGGTGTAGTGCTGGCAGGGCTTGGCTTGGCGGGGATTTTGGTGTGTCGAGTGAGGTGTAGAGTTCGAAGAATCCAGTACCGGTACTGTACTTTACGGTACCGTAAGGCATTAATATCACATACGGTAGATGATAAATTACAGCCCCAAAGTACAATATCGGAAAACTGCATTTTGTAAACCTATATATATTTCGATATTTCCCTTGGAAAAACTCAAAGTTCCCATCTTTACAGTAATTACTTATTAGAGAACTCAAACTCATTATATTTGCCTAGAATTAGATAGCAAGCATGTAGTGGCAAGTTGTCAAAACCGTGGCTCTACCAAACAAGTACCTACTATAAAGGGTATAATCCAGAATATTATACCAGTATTTTAAACATGCTTTGAATGTTTTATGTACCATACCTGCAAGCATTTTACAAAGACAGAAAAAGAAAATATCAGCATATTTCGACCTCCATGTTAGCCTCATCTAAAACTGAATTTAAATTTACTTACTAGTTTATACACTAAACCTACATAGGTATGATACAATAAGATTTCTACCTTTTATCCGAATCTGTATAATAGTAGGAAAAAGTTTATATATTAGTACCTGAGTTTTCAGACTCTTATTAGAAGGAACAAATTCCTTTTCTCCCCATTTTTGGCCGGCCTTCTGCTACTGGTAAACAATTACCCACCTCTCAGAAGAATTTAAAGTGCTGCCTTAATTTTTTTTTGAAATTATCTGGATTTAGCAAGTTATAGCATAACAGCACTATTAGGAGTCTCACACTAGCTAGGATGGCTGCTTTTTCCAAGTTGTTATCATACTTGGATATGTTAGTGAATTACTAAATTAGCACAATCCTTCAAGCAGAAAGTTTCAATTTTTCCGCCCAAGAATTTCGTCCTTCGCCACTTTTCATTTCCTGTATATCTGCGAATTTTGTTCCACCAGAAGTAGCATAATATGATACCTCCCGCACACAATCTCACTGACTATGATACAAACAAGCATAACCCATCGGCCACAAGTAAAGTGAAAAATCAAGTTTTGTTCATATGAATAAGTACAGTACATAACACCAGACCACCAGCCAGTATCCATTCCAGCACCCCATCACTTCCGAGTAAGGTCCCAGGGCAGGCTACTGCCCGCCACTATCAAAAAATTGTCTAAAAAAGGACCATTCTTGTGCTATCATAATATTATTATAATCATGGCTGTTTAGAGTTCTCCGACTTCAAATTACTCCACCCCAGTCATTTTGACCCCTTTTAAACACCCTTTCTCCTAGTCAATGTGATTAACTGCACTTGTTCCCTCCTTCCTTCTCTGCTCCTCGGGAACGGAGCCCCTACTCCCTATGTAAACCCCATCACCAATCTAGCAAGATTAGAGAACGCTCAGGTAAACGGCACAGTACCGAGGACCTGACTTAGTACATAACATAAACATTACATTATGCAGAGGAATAACTTCCCCGGAAGACCCAACTTAGGCTCCCGATAGCATTATTCTCAATGCTGCTAGCCAATTTACCCTTCCGTCTCTCCTTTTCGATTTTTCCCTAACATCATACTCCAGATGTCATCACAAATTCTATACCCATCCAAGTCCCTCCTCGAGAGCCGATGCCTTTTTTTCTCATGAGTCTAGCGCGTACGGTATCATAGTATTGTATTATATCGTCCACTATCTAAACCCACTATTAGAGGAACCTAAGGGTGCGAGTGATTAGTTGTGATGAATTCCGAAAAGAAAAAAAACCCCCCGAGTAATTTTGTGCACATAGGGTATCCACTCTCGTCTATATTATCCCTTAGGCGGTCTGAAATAGTGAAATCCGTTGCCGGGAATGCTAAAGCCAGGCTGGGCAGCCGTTAGCTGTACGGTACTTGGTCGGGGAATAAGATTTTTCAGTCCTTTCAGTGCTCGAATCGCTCAGCGCTTGGGATTAGCTCGGATACTCTCCGCACTCAAATCGCCCTGAAATAGGCTTAGCGTGTCTGGAAGCGGATTTCATTGCTCCAGGCAGCCCAAGGGATAACCAGAGGGCCGAGGGGTTGTTCAAAACTAGCCAGAATAATCTACAAAAAAAAAAAGCGTCCCGAATTCCCTTCCGTTTATAAAATACTATTTCCCACAATACTCGCTCTCTGGGTGGTATTCCATTGACTACATCCAGAGACCCGCCCAAGCGCCTTTCCCAATACCCATTCGCAATTTCCATTCCCAAGAGACATCTACCTCCACCCCCCAACCCGCCCTTCGTCCCACCTCTCCTTCCTCTCCTTCCTTAAGTGATATGTCTTTCTCAGTGCCCTATACTCTCTAACAAATTCACCAACATCCCTCCCACCCTCTTCTAAAAAGGACTCTGCCATTGCATCGGCAACAGCCTCGGCGTCGCCCACAGCATTCACCAATCGACTATACAACGCCGGCGAAGAGAATGGTTGCAAAGCCTGATACATCTCCTTCTCCCTATCCCTCCAAGTCCTCTCCAGCTGCCTAGCCTCCACAAGCGCCCTTTCTGCGCCCTCTCTAGCCGTTGCGAGCTTCGATTCGAGCGCCGCAAGCCGAGTAGCTAACTCCGCGTTGTACTGCAAATTCGCAATAAGCACTGCATCGGTACTCGCCGCCGTAGGATGCGCAGTCGCGAAGAGTGCTTCCAGTAACTGTGGGGAGTTGAGTACGTGTTCCAAATCATCGCGTCTGTGAAAATACCTTTTCAGTCACTTGTAAATGATGGGTGGGCGGATCAACGAATGGTGAATGGTGGATGAGGTCAGGGCAAGGGGCCATACGATTTATTCAGCAATACAGACGGGATGAACCCATCGTCTGTCGGAGGTGGTGGAGGTGGTGGGGGCGGTGGAGGCGCGGGAGGAGCTCCGGCGGGCATAGGCGAGGCGGTTCGGGACCCCGCAGCCGAGGATACAGGCTTTGGTGGCGGGGCTGGCGGAAGGTTTGGATCGTAGGACGCGCTGCTCTGGTATGACGATGGTGTCGACATTGCTTGTCCAATCTGAGGTGGGGGCCGATTGATGTATCGTAGAGCAGGGTAAGCAGGGGCACTCGTGATGGAGGGAAGAGATTCCCGAGAAACCTAAAGTGGCTTCGTGGCTTACCGGAGCCTGGCTTGAAGCTGAGGAGGTGGGGGCTGTAAGTGGTTCGTGCGATAAAGCGAGGCGAGGGAAGTAGATGTGATGTGCTATGGTGTGACGGGGGGAGATATATATGCTTATCGTGAGCTTGTTCCTGACTGGCAGGCCTGAAACGGGAGGGGGGTACAAGTATATAAGGGGTGGGAGGCACAAGTGATGTATAAGGAGCAGGCCCTGTAAGGGGCTCAGCGGGAGGTATTGGATGGAGGTTACGATAAGGTGTGGAGCAAAAATGTGATTACCGAATGACGAATGCAAGCCCAAGCCTTCCCGGTAATCAATCTATCAGCCATCGTTGCCATGGCAACGACGAATTTAATCTACTTCCCCCCAATCGGCCCCCACAAAGGCTTCTTAAACCCATTCCACCATCCTATCACTGACCTAAACACAAAAAACGCCCCCTCCACTCCGCGTTTGCCACAATCCGGAATACTTTTTTCCTCTCTCCTTTCCCCCACAATCCGGGAGTATACAATTGTATAGCAAGGCCCTGCAGCCTAGACTGTTAATATCCATAAAACACCTCCGTCCATCCCTCAATACTACCATACCGCACAAGTGTTGTCCGAGTACAGGTACATTTACACAAGTACCCGTCAATTGTTAATTTCTCAAAGAGGTTTCCATTTGCACATATATGAGGAACAAGCATGCTTGTAGCCCCCTTTATAGCTCAGATGCATGATGGGGAGGGCAATGATGGAAGAGACCCTTCTGGTAGGGGACGGACGAACATCGACCCCAGGGTGCGTCCTGGGCTTCCTTGCGACGATCGACCAGTCCTAGGGGCAGGGGGAAATACCGTAAGTTTTAGCCGCCGCCAAGGAGGATAACAAATAGGTGGGATGGACAGGCAATTGTTACAATAAAGGAGTTTCTCTCTCCTTTTTAGATGTTTTTTTCTTTCTTCCTTTCGGCTAGGGGGCTCATTTTCCAGGGTTAGAGATAGGAGGAAAAGAGAGGGGGAAGGAAAGAAGAAGAAAGCTAGTGGTTATGAGAAGAATGGGGGAGGGGGGACGAGCAGGGAGGAGGGAAGAAAGGATTCGACCTCAGACTATCACGATATGGGAGAGTTGAAGCAACGAATCAGACGTAGAAAAGCGAAAAAAATAAAAGGGAGGGGCAGAAAATAAAAGAAAATAACATACAAAAGAAAGCTCGGTATGAACAATGAACATATATACGAACCACACAAGTATTGGATATAAGAACGAAATAAGCCAGGAGGAACGTATACAAGAGTTGCAGAAAGGAAAAAAATCAAATCAAATCAAGAGTAGTGGTAGTGCCAGTGCCAGTAGTAATAATAATAATAGTGGAAGTAGCGGTGAAAAGAAAGAAAACTTTCCAAATTCTCTGCCCTATCCAAACTGAGTACATTCTACACAGCCGGGAAAGCGGAGAAACATTAGGGAGTGATAGTAGTATTGAGAGAAGGAGCTTATTGAGGAAATAAGGAGAGAGAAAGAGAAAACAAAAGGTATTTCATTGGTTTCCCCCCATCCGTCCCATATAAATGCATTTGCCATATGCGCCCAATAACCAAAGCTATAACTGGATTCTGCAACCTGCCACCCGTCCCTCACGTTCCCACAACGTCCGCCTCGGAAGTGAAACGGCTCAAAGAGAAAAGAAAGGAAGCGACCGTAGACGTTGCATTTCCCCACGGATATCCAACATTCCCATCGTCATCACCAGTTGTCCCATCGTTTTTATACCTTCTCTTCAGAAATAGGCCTTCGTTCGTTTTGTTTTACCACCCGCCTCCAAGGAAATAAAATAAAAAAGAAAGAGGGTACCCGTTCGCAGAAAAAAAAAAAGAAAAAAAACCTACTTCAAACAAGAGAGAGAAGGAAGAGAGAGAAAAGATCGCCAATATCCCTTGGAAATAAAAAAAAATACAGTTACCCCGAGCCTGAACCCCCGTCACCATCCCCCCTACCCACTAAATCCTATACTCTCGTCATGTTTTCCTTCTGCGCTTGGGCTTCCCTGCTGTCGAGGGTGTGTCATCATCCCCACTGCCCTCATCCTTTCCGCCACCACCAGGAGCTCCACCAAGAGCCTTCTCGTTGCCCTTCTTGACTGATATGGCGCACCCTTGTCGTTTGAGAGCTTTAGTTAAAGCAGTGCTAGGTCTCATTCCCGGGAATTCCTTCGCGGTATAGACCGTGAAAATGTCGCTCAATGTCTCCGTTATTATTGGTGTATAACCCTCAGGCTGTAGATCACTAGGCTCGAGTCTCATTAGGACGAATCGTAATCGGTACTTGCCATGTGTTCTACATGATAAGTCCGGAAAGCAGAAAAAACAGCCCTCCTTTCCTTCCTCATCCTGCCCAACAAACGGCGACGAGACCAACGTTCCCATAAGTCGCCGCGTCTGTCTTTTATCCATGCCTATCAGGGCCGTCTCATCCGAATGTCCATCTATGCTCCACAACGTGCAATGAACAACATTAAACGGGTAACGCATTTCCGTCGGATCTGAGTTCCCTGCTGAGTCGTTTATGATCAGTTGAACTATTGGAGGTGGGTCGATCACCCTGCGGTCTCGCTCACCGAAACCACATGCTCGGGCTGCTACTGGTTGTTGCCGTACCTGGATTTGGTAACGGCCGGGGCTATCGCAGATACATATTAAAAAATTGGTGCCCACTCTTTTCAAGCCGCTCCCGGCGCAATGCTTAAACTGACCTTCTTTGAACAGGGGCCTCTCTACGAGTGGTTGCGACATCCTCTACGGACGTCGGCGTAAACCTTGGTCCATAACCTGAATGTTGCTGCTGCTGCTGTTCGTCCGGGAAGCCCTCATCGATTGGGCGCTTTGCAGTATATGTTGGGGAAGGTATCATAGCGTTAATGCTCGATCTAGTAGTTAAGTTAATTGATGAAACGCAATCTATCTATCTGGGGGGGATAACAGTCAATATAACTGTTCGGTTTCTCATACCTTCGCCGCTCTGGTTCGGAATCCCCACTAAACCTCCTCCGGTCATAGCTCTGATCAAATGGCGAAGGTGATGGATAGCCCGAAGACGCGGGAGATGGGAAAGGAGGCTGTGATGGCATAATTCGTACAAGCCGGGTTGACTGATTTCCCTCATTTTTACCACGAGGGGTTTGTAAGGGACTCGGAATGTGTTGAGGAGGGGGCGGGTTTTGCGATGGAATGTGAGCCGACGACTGTTGCGTCTGCATAGGGGGTGGTAATGCCGATCCGCCGCCACCAGCACCGGGGCCGGGATTGGCTAGAGGTGCCAATAGAGGGCCGGAGAAACGCACTGCTGCGGCCTGCGAATTTCCGAATATGGGCGGCGGGAGGTGGGGGTGAGTGTGGGGTTGAAATGCTGCAGAGGGTATGGGTCGTGGTGACTCGGCCATTGGAGATGATGACGGTATTGCGTTTCGTGCTTGGTGCGGATAAATGGGTTGAGGAGGGGGTCCAGGCGACATCATTCAGGCTCATTCGCGACCCTAAAAGTCGGTGGCCGAAAGTAAAGATATGTGTGTAGCCGCGGTGTAGAGGAGGGGGCGTGAGAGGGGTGGATGATGGAGGGAGGGTTGGTGGTTAGGGGCAGGATCAGAGGCCGACAGCAGCGGGGAGAAGGGTTGAGGTTGCAAATGTCAAGCAGCAGAGCTCAACGGCGCGCGCGTGTGCGCCTCCAGGTGGAGGCAATCCTTAATCCTTCCCCCAGAAAAGACGAACTACCCCGGCACAGAATGTAACGCACGTATCGCCAAAAGCCCAAAAGTTTCTCTGGGAGCGGCCAGCCAATGATAATCCCAACCCCAAGAAAACTGATAAAATTAAATAAACACACCAGAAACCAAGAAAAAATAATCCAAGAGAGATAGCAGGAGTGCCGTGACTCTTTTCTCAACGCGGGGGCTGATTATCACCAGGGTATTGAAAACAATTTCCGAGGGTCGCTGGCAACAATAGTGAGACGGCAAGTGAACCGGGGAAGGGAAAGGCAGGCCAGCGAATCGAATGCGATCGGGATCGAAGCAAAGCTGATCAGGGAAAAAGAAATATCTGAATATAATATATATATATAACGGTCTCAAGAAAAGGAAGGCAAAGCGTAACAGGTCGTGTGCACCGTAATATCGTGTTGTGCTTTTTTGGAGTTTATGTACGGGGAAATAAATCTATCCACGGATAAAGCGAAGCTTAAAGAGTGAGAGGCAATCGTGCCGGGGACTAAAAAAAACCTGCAGAAACAGCGTTGGCGTTACAATGAAAGAAGAACGGAACTGAATGATGGAGAGGAAGTGGTGCACGGGGCGAAAGGACGGGGTTGGTTGAGAGAACGGAAGTGAGACGTCTCTATACGTCTACAAGTAGGGGAGGAAGGAGGGACAGGGGAAAACAGGATCGTACAGAGGAAATGACTGAGGGGGGTGAGGGGGGGAGTGAGGTAGAGGAGGAAGAGAGAGATGGGGTGGGACGGAAGAGAGGATGAGGAGGGGAGAGGGGGGAGGAAGGGAAGGGGAGGATGAAGATGAGGATGAGATAGGATGAGGATAGGAGGATGGGGGGAGTGTGGGGGGGTGAGGTAGGGGAGGAAAAGGAAAAAGGAGGTAAAAAGAGAGAGTAAGGTGTAGCAGCAATGCTCACTACCCTTCTCTTCTTCCAACCTTCCCTTCCCGCAGGCGGCGGCAGAGAAGGTGATGGTACTAGCACCTATAGCAGCGGCGGTAAGGACGAGAATACAGTGGTCTGGGAGAGGAGAAGGGGAAGACGCTTACGCCCGCTCACTATTTTTGGAGCAAACAGGTTGAGGCGGAAATTGTGGGTGGCTTGAGGGTCTGTGATAAATTGATAGAGAATGATATAAGAGAGACACCTAAGGAAAATGTTTAGTTACGTACCTAGCTATCGCGTATCTTAATCCGAGTATCCCTTCGAATGCCTTCGTGCGAGGGAAGATAGAGAGTGGAGGGGGGGGTTCCTTCTAAAGCACGATTCTCAAAGGAAAGAAAGCATATATATAAATACTGTATGTATAATAATGCCGATATCCTCCTCTCCCTGAAAAAAATGTAAAAATAGGGAAGAAAAAAAAAAAAAAAAAAAAGAGTACGAAAAGGAAAGCAAGGAAAAAGACAAGACAAGATGAATGAAATGGGAACCGAAGGGAATTGGAAGGTAAAAGGAGGTAATGAGAATGGGTATAAAAATAAAAAAGTACACCTTCCCCGGAATTCCCCAGAGGAGTGGATGGGCTAGAGCAGAGAAATAACAACAGTAAAGACCCTTCTCTTTTTTCTTTTCTTTTCTTTCCTTTTTGTTTTCTCCCTCTCTCCTTTTCTCTCCCCTCGCAATAAGCAAGACGGAAGCTTGTACGTGTACAGTACGGAAACCTGATGTTGTGTATAGCGGCTGCAAGGTGATTCGATGCAAGGCCAGACTGGGAGTTAGGCCTGTCCCATCGTTCTCGTGCTCCTAAATGTTTTGCTGCTTTTAGATAACCCTTTTGACGCCTAAGGAGAGGCAAAAATGATTCCCACTATTTCCACGGCTCCGTGTTATGCTGCTAGACAATAGTGAAATATAAAAATCAAAGGTACACTGGTGAGTGAGAGTAGAATGTGATCCTGTGCTCTTTGATTGTGGTTGAGATGGGGACAGGGCGAAATAAGGGCTAGATTCCGGCGGGGATAGAGGAATTCAAATACTAGTAAATTGACCCATGAATCTGGCACAGAGAGTGGAGAAGAGAAAGCAATTAAGAAGAACGCCGTGTCGATTTTTAGAAGCCAATATATGAGTTTCATTGAACCACCCTCCTCCGCTATTCTTAACTTGAGGGACCAGTTCGATCTTTGCTGAGCCTACCTGCCCTACGGGTAGTAAAGGCTGGATCCGTTTGGACATTAAAATCCACAAGGAACTTCCAGGGTATAGCAAGCCCGAGAAGCAGGTATGTACTGTGGAGTAGCTTGTCGGTGCCTTTATTCCAGGGTCTACCCACCGCACGCACAGGACATATATCGTATGTAGTGCTTGATCCCCCATCCATCCATCCCTCCGCTCTTCCCCCTCCCACCACTCACCTCATTTCCCCCCCCTCCACGCATCTCCAGGGCCACCAGAAAAATAAAATAATAATCATGGGGGAACGTCAGTCTCGCACGAGCTCTACTGTATCTCAGAGAAACGGTGTGGGGACGGGAAATGGTCTGTCGAAACCCGGGACGGACGACGACTCTAGCACCAGATTTGCTTACGCCTTGACACTTCATCCCGCCTGTGCTAAATTATTGGCGGCTTCGCTTCAGCGGGGATCCTTGGTCCAATTGTTTTTCCTCTTACAAGTCTATGTCCGGTAGTCCTCTTAAGAAGCATTGGTATTGGATGGACAGTACTAGTACTCGCCTTGGGCCACACACAAAAGAGATCTCTCTTTCCCCACCCTGCCGTCCCTCTCTTCCAGCCTTTTGTTATGCTGCTTCTTTCCATGTCTTGATTCTTTGATCGTCATGTCTTACGATCCCTCGTGGCAGTCGAGCAGGAATAATCGACATGAGAGACAAGTGCAAGCACTCGTACAAATCGAGCCCAGGATTGTAATATCGTAGATACGATAGTAGAAATTGTCTTACTTTTAACCACATACCAATGCTCCCCACCGCCATTCTCTTTCCTAGTCTCTAACCTCTTTCCTCGCTTCCTCTCGGGGGGGGGGGGGGGGGGGCGGGGGGGGGGGGGGGGGGGGGGGGGGGCGGGGCGGGGGGGGGGGGGGGCGCCGCGCGGGGGGTGGGGGCGGA
>Ga0307507_10001875_pt1 | contig 45846 bp, 9 predicted proteins | sample 7_EM_MG_FD_207223 | JGI IMG/M metagenome (GOLD analysis project Ga0307507, IMG submission 207223) | Populus trichocarpa ectomycorrhiza microbial communities from riparian zone in the Pacific Northwest, United States - 7_EM | ecosystem: Host-associated > Plants > Roots > Unclassified | place... | reverse complement strand
GACGAGTGCTAGCGGAGAGCGATGTAGTAGGGATATAGGTAGGAGGGTCTGAGGACTGTAAGGACGAGGACCTTTAAGGACTGGAAGGACGAGGACCGTAAGGACTGGAAGGACAAGGATATATGTGTCTGTTTTTTTTTACTTCTGTGTTTTTACTGCCAACACTTGGCTCACAGGAGCTCGCCTTAGGAAGGGGGATGTACTGTTACGGCACTGGCCTGACGCGTTGTTATAACTTGGTGTTGTCATGACACGAGCACAGACCTAACCCCTGAGCGACGTGTATATATACCGCCTCACCTCCTACATAGTTCTGCACACGACATCGTTTGTTAATGATACACAGTCACAGTTACCTCGTTGACCCTCTGCACGTACTGTGACATTCCATAAGGAAATAACACAAGGATATAACGGAGCTATAGGCTTAGTATTAAGACTTTAAGAGGAGTATATTATTTAAGGAATCTAGGGACTAGCAAGATAGGTTATAAGGGAGTGTCTAGATTACCAAAGGAACAAACTAATAAGGTATAAGCTGTATAGAGGGCTATAACCTATCAAAGTACCAAGAAGACCATAGGAGGTTATATTATAGGACTTTATTATTAAGTTACCAAAGTTAAAAGATCCTATTATAGGATAAGATTATAACGCGATTTCAGTAATAGTAGATAAGCTAATAAAGTGGGGATACTTTATAGCATACACTAAAGAGATATTAGTAGAAGACGTCGCTAGAATCTATATAAAGGAAGTATTTGCAAAATACGAAGCACTAGATAAAATTATATCGGACAGAGATCTAAGATTTGTAGCAGCGTTTTAGGAGGTGTTTTTGGTAGAATAGGGAGTTCGCGTAGTAACCTCTACAGCATATTATCTGCAGACGGACGGATAAACGGAAAGACTAAACTAGACACTAGAATAGTATCTAAGGCATTATATTAATTACGCATAGAATAATTAGGTATTGTTATTACCAGTTACATAGTTTGCATATAATATAACACCATAAGAAGAAATGGGGATATTACCATTTAAGGCAAATTACGGGTACGAGCTAAGAACGTCGTTATCGCTATAGCAAGCAAAGAAAACAAGTAGCACAGCTAAACAAAGAATAGAGACGTTAATAAATCTTTATGCAGACCTTACGGAAACAGCTAAACTAGTACAAGAGCAAATAAAAAGGTACTATAATGCTAAGAGATCTAAGGGACTAGATCTTAAGGAGGGAGATAAAGTATGGCTACTATATAAAAATTTTAAGAGTTGATAACTAAGCAAGAAGCTAGACCACGTTAGACTAGGACCTTTTAAAGTTAAGTAAAGAATTTTATTAGTTACGTATAAGTTAAACCTACTAGCCAAAATAAAGATCTACCCTATATAGTATGTCGCGATGCTAGAACTAGTATATGGAGATATTAAGCCACCAGTTTACGAGGCAGACATATATAGAGGATAAGAAGAAGACAAATAGCAAGTTTTAAAGATTATTAGTCACGAGGACGTAGATAATAAAACATAGTATAAAGTAAAGTAGATAGGCTATAGTAAGACTACCTAGGAACCACTAAGTAACCTAGAGAACGCTATAGGAAAGGTACAGGAGTATTAGAAGAAAGTAGGTTAGGTAGTATTAATAAAAAAGGATCGCAAAAGAATAAGTCGCCTAAGGGGGACCTAAGAGGAGCAATTGCCGAGCTACTTGGAGTTGTTTCCCTCGCAGGAGGAAAGCTAGTCCTTTTATTACCTAGCTTGGATAGACCCTATTAAACTAGCTTTTACTCCTTAGAACAAACCTTCTTATATACACATTTAAGACATTAAAGACGAGCATAAGCTAGATATTAAGCTTTAAGGATACGTGCAGACTCTTTAGAGATATGTTAAACCTTAAGCAGCGTAGAGGCTAGTTTACCATTAAGTTTCTTAGTGGTAGATTAAACATAAGACCCTATAATAAGTTACTTAGGGAACCCAAAGACTATTAAGAGTCATAGGACGCGCATATTTAGCGTTAAAGATAGAGCGAACGTCACAGGACGATTAAATGTTTGCTTTAGTGCACTCTAAATAAGAGGACGGTTATTGAGATAAAGGGCTCGCTAGCGCAATGCAAACCAACCCCTCTTTTACACAGCGAGAATACGGAGACGGTATTATCTCACCTAGAGACAAGATTGTAGCAACGGTACAAAACCGGCAAGCTATAGAAGAAGAAGAAGACGCTTTAGGTATAATAAGTAAGGATATTAACCAGGCTAATTAAACGGACATTACACCTCTAGTAAACAACTTGGAGATATTAGGAATCTTTAAGAACGAAGATAAAGAGAAGGGAGATAGTGTTACGGACAGCTTAAGTATAATATTATAACTACTTAGGGAAGAGTTAAAGGAAGCTAGTTAGTTAATACAGGTACAGTCCAGAATAGATTTGGTGGAACTATATAACAAGGAATAGTAGCTAAGGTTACGTAATATAATCTATATAATCTATATAATCTGTATAATCTATAACAGAGTAGACAGAGCACACATACCTTACAGAGCGAAGGGATTTCTTAGGCGTATAGTTGTGTATTTAATGGACTACAGTCCCTACCCAGATAGTTCTCTCTTTGTAGTAAATCTTAGAATACAATTAGAGTTAATCTGTTAGGCAACCACTCCACTAATTATTATTATGTTGTTAACACTGTTCTTACCTATATACCCAGCCCAATAATAGGACCCACCGTAGTTCCTACTATAAGGTTCCGTTACACTTAAGGGGGACCTAGGAGGAGCAGCTACTACGTTACTCGGAGTTATTTCCTTTTCTAGAGACACTACTCTCTTATTACCCAGCTTAGACAAACCCTATTAAACGAGTTTCTATTCCTTGGAACGAACCTTTTTACGCACTTTCTTAAGACAAAGCAGTTAAGCATAAGCCGAGGCGCGGGCCTTAAGGGCGCGACGCTCCTCGTCCCTTACCCGCTTAGCGCAAGCGTGGTCCTTATTTTAAAGACAACGGATCTTACTTAGGGCACTTATAAGCTTGTCATTAAGCTTCGCAGTGGTAGATTAAACATAAGACCCTATAACAAGTTACTTAGGGAACTTAAAGACTATTAAGAGTTATAGGACGTATATACTTAGCGTCGGAAATAGAGCGAACGTCGCAGGATAATTAAACATTTGCTTTAGTGCACTCCAAGCAAAAGGACGGTTATTAAGACAAAGGACTTGCCAGCGTAATATAAACTAACCCCTCTTTCGCACAACAAGAACATGGAGACGGCATTATATTACCTAGCGACAGTATGGCAGCTATAGCGCGAGCACATCACGCAGTAGAAGAAGAAGAAGAAGCTTTAGGTATAATAAGCAACGATATTAACTAGAATAATTAAACGGACATTACACCTCTAGTGGATAACTTGGAGATATTAGGAATCTTTAAGGACAAAGATAAAGAGGAGGGAGATAGTATTACGGACAGCTTAAGTACAATATTATAACTACTTGGAGAAGAGTTAGAGGAAGCTAGTTAGTTAATATAGGTACGGTTTAGGATGGATCTAGTAGAACCATATAACAAAGAATAGTAGCTAAGGTTACGTAGTATAATCTATATAATCTATGTAATCTATGTAATCTATATAACAAAGTAAATAGAGCACACGTACCTTATAGAGCGACGGGATTTCTTAGGCGTACGGTTATATATTTAAAGGACCACAGTCCCTACCCAGATAGTTCTCTCTTTATAGTAAATCTTAGAATACAATTAGAGTTAATCTATTGGGCAACTACTCCACTAGTTATTATTACGTTGTTGACTTATTGTTTATACCTATATACCCAGCCCATTAACAAACCCACCGTAGTTCTTGCTACAAGGTTCCGTTACATCGACTATATAAATTTAGGTTGGGAGAGAAAGAATTGCTAAGCCTTTCCGCGTAATTATAAATACGCTAAATTACGTCTAAGGGATATATCTAACGTTTCTTAAGAAACCCGACTTTTTTTATAATTTTCCCTATACTCGTGGTTAAATTGCTTAACTATAACGGCTTAAAATACTACTAAAAGCTTATTAATTAGAGAGACAACCTAATATTTTATAAATATCTAGTCTAAACTAGCCTATAACCCCCTAGAGTTAAGATCATTTTTGTTAAAAAAAATAACGTTATTAGGAATTTCAGAAAGAGCTATAATGTTGCAAATGGGTATCCCTTAACCCGCCGGTTCTGGCTCTTAGTTATCGATAAGACTTTAGCCAATAAAGAGCCCTAAATTGACGAACTTTTGGTGTTCTATGCACATAGACTATCATCTTATTGATAACGGAGGACGCCGGCGGGTTAAGGGATATATATACGGAGGTCGCTAACAAAAGTTCTTGCACCTTCCTAATTAGGAAGGTATGGCCACCGCCCGCTGACCGCTCAAAATATACTGACGGCAGAAAACGTCTGCGGCCTCATTACCTTTATCACACCGACACTAACGCCACCGGATCCCCTTCACTGCAAAACTACTAGTAACGACTCCCCCAGCTTAAATCTTACTATACTAATTATGGGGTTCTTTCAGCTCGCAACTAGGGCTCAGGCCCTGGCCATGAAGGCCATGGGAGCTACCCTTAAACATATTGAAAGCATCACTCAAATAAAGCGCCGATCGCTGCAATATATCATTAAAAAAGCCCTTAATCGTGGCTGGCACCCTAAAACCAATCCTCTTATCCTCGACGGCTACCTTATTAATGCTCCTCGCGCCGGTAGAAAGCTTAAAATTACTTGCGAGTTTGAACAGCGAATCCTTAAGAAAGTCACCACAGATCGGTTTGGTAGAGAGAAGTCCTCTGCCTATATTGCTGCTGAATGCGGCTGTTCTGCACAAAGCGTCTGGCGGGTTCTTCGACGCCATGGATATTGTAAGACAAAGCCGACAAGAAAGCCTTGCCTCTTACCAGAGATGAAACAGGCTCGCCTTTAATTTGCCTTGCGGTATGAGCATTGGATAATTAAGGATTGGAAGGCTGTGATCTGAAGCGACGAGACGGGCGTCGTTTTGGGCCATAGAAGAGGCGGCTACAAGCTCTGGCGTTTGGCTAAGGAAAAGGTGAACAAGAAGGCAATTCAACCTCGCTTTCCTAAAGCCACAGAGTTCATGTTTTGGGGCGCTTTCTCGTACGATCGGAAGGCTCCCTGCCATATATGGAGACCAGAGACTGCAGCAGAGAAGGAGGCTTTAAAGCGTAAGCTTAAAGCGATTAACAATGCAATTGAACCTAAGCTTTGCCAGGCTTGGGAGCTTAACACCGGTATACAACGACTCGGGCTTTGCAATAAGCTAGGCAGAAAGCCTTAATCCCGCATAACAGAGGAGAACGGCGCCTTTTAAAGAAATGGCAAGAAAGGCGGCATTGACTAGTACCGCTACCTTACTACAATCCTCCTACCAATCCTTATTCCTTTTGGTGTTGAATGTTAAATTAATCGTCCAGATACTATTATCCAGGAGAATAAGGCTCCGGCTTACGCATCGCATTACTAGCAGATCTACTTTAACGCAGCATGCCTCCAGCGCCTTATTTGGCCCGGTAATTCACCTGATCTAAATATGATTGAGCCAGCTTGGCTGTACCTTAAACGAGTCACTATAAAGAAGGGAGCGCTAAGGACTAGAGTAGAAGCTGAACGAGTATGGTGGAAGGCTTGGGAGGAGCTTGAACAGTGGCGAATACAAGCTTGGATTAAGCGAATACCACGACATATTAAAGAGGTGATCCGTTGCGAAGGAGGTAATAACTACATTAAAGGCGCTGCTAACTCTACTCGCAATTGGAAAGCTCTTAAGCGCATGGCTCGATATCGGTGCGATGTAATTGCATATATGCGACAGCAGGTGCTTTTAAGCCTTAATCGAGTTAATCCTGTAGAGCCTCTAATAAGCAAGCCACAAGAACCAGAGCTTCTAGAGCGTATGAAAATAGGACCTCAACTTCCGAATCAGCTTCTAGATCTGGAGCCTCTATATGGCGATCACGATCCAAAGCAGCGTCGCCAATGTCGAGCCAAATGGGTCCCTCACCAGCCTGCTCAGTCAAAGCCTACTCAGTCAAAGCCTACTCAGTCAAAGCCTCCCTCCGAGAAGCCTTCTCTTAAGCCTCTACCGCCTATGGAGCCTCCTCCTCCTCCTCAGCCGCGAGAGCTTTAAAATCGACTGAATACAAAGGGCAGGAACAATAAGAAGGCAGCGTTTAAAGTCAGCTTTATTAAGCCTCAAATTAGGTAGCCGCAGGAGGATCAACACCATGCAATAAGTGTTAGGTGGCATACAATTAATCAATCTACAAGGAAGTGTGTAAAGCAAAAAAAGGACTCCACCGTTGCCTCTGCTGAGGCTGCAGGTGACGACAGAGCCTCTGCTAGCAGCTCAGTCAACAGAAGGAGGTCTATAGAGCCGCCCGCGGATCATCGTGCAGAGCCTCTAGAGCCTCCAAAACACCAAACGTCTATATAAACGATTGCCAAGAAGGTAGGAAGAAGGCAGCGATGAGAGGTTGCTTCTTAGCCAGAGGACCTTATAGGGCCGGTGGAGGAGCCAGTGGAGGAGCCAGTGGAGGAGCCAGTACAAGGCAGGATTATACGGTCGCGCAGAGCCCGTGCCCTTAAAAATACCTAGCTTATTGATCAATCAATCAATCGCATCTATATTGCCTTTTATTTGAAGCTTTTTGAGCGACTTTTGAGCCTTTGCGGTCAAATTCAGGATTTTTGGTGGGCGGTGAGCCATACCTTCCTAATTAGGAAGGTGCAAGAACTTTTGTTAGCGACCTCCGTAAGGCCTTAAAATTAATCAATTATAACGTGTTCTACTACCGAGCGCATCACTTTAAAGAACACCAAAAAGCCTAAATTTCAATATTAAATATCTCAACCACTACTTAATAATATTTTCTAAAAATTTAAATATAAGCTTTTATATATATATTTTAGTATATATTATAATATAGAGTTTGGGGGCTAAAAAGAGAGATATTTTAAAATATCTCAACAACCACTAGACTATATACTTTTATATTATAATAGGCACTAGAATAGGCATATTAGAGCTTATATTTAAATTTTTAGAAAATATTATTAAGTAGTGGTTGAGATATTTAATATTGAAATTTAGGTTTTTTGGTGTTCCCCGAAGTGAGGCGCCCGGTGGTGTAATGCGCTCGGTGGTGAAACTGTCAGATAATCTGTATTCTCTAAAAGGCGTGGGTCACGTGCACTGTAAAATCTCTTCGTAGCTCGAAGCCCTAGGGCCTCAAGACACGTCACTTAAGTCACGATACAAGATTATTAATTAATTAACCCATTTCATCAATGAACTGCTCCATATGCACTTCATGACAGTTATGAGCCCAGTCCGCCGACTTAAGAAGCTATTCAGCTATTACTTAATTATTTAAAGAAATACTACCTCATCATCAGACTCTAACAGAAAACCTACCTTAAGTGTTACAGGACGAGATTCCATAAGATTCTACGAGATTCTACAAGACTCTAACACCTTAATCGTTAAAGAACGATCCTAACGATAAGGACAATCCTAACAACAAAATACCATCTTAATTCCTCCTTTGCCTATTAGTTAAATAACTCCACTAATATCGAGTTCGTTGACCACAATTATCCTTAATAAACTAGAAGACTGGGAGCAATAGATCTAGCAACTATAAGCCCTTATAGACAAACGAATTTGGGCCCACGTTAACCTAGATAATATAGTACCTTAATAAGCTCTACTATAAGAACCAGCCTATCTAGAAGTTATAGATTATAATAAGAATGCAACCTTATATATATAGCTCTCAACAAATTAACAGAAAGTGTATAAGAATAGCAGATAATACTATAACTAGGATATAAAGTACTTCCTAAAATAGAAAGAGCATCTATAACAGATACGCACCTAGATTACGTCCATAGTATTAATTTAGAAGAAGCTACTACTTAACCCTTCTCTTACAGTTAAGGAATAGCTAATTTGGTTAAAAGAAAACACTAAGCCCTTAAAGAACTTTATAATAAGGAAGGTATAACTATAGTATACTAAAATTACTTAAGGGACTTAAATAGATAAAGGTTACCCAGTGGCTTAACCAATAGAAGCATGCAATGAAGATGGCTAAGAAGTACAATCTTCTATAGATAACTAATAGGATCTGGCTAATAGACCTTATAAATGCAATACGACCTATAAGCGAAACCTATTTTGTTTTGTATATAAAATAGACAAATAATACCAAAAAGGCTCTCTTATTAGAATACTATAAAGTAGTAATAGAGCTGCGAGAAGTATTCTAAAACCTTTCTAAAGCTATACCTATAATGGTAAAAGGGAATGTATTTAACGTAGACTACGTAGGAGAACCTAAAGAGGATATCCTAACTACTAAAGTCTAAAAGGGAAGAGGGAATAGCTTATCTCGCAGCCGAAAAAGGGCAGGTATAAATTTAACTAAAAAGACGTCTTCTAAAAGGTTAAAAAACCTTAAATGCCTGGCATGTAATATAAGGGGACATACCCTTCCTAGCTATTAGTATCTATTTAAGAGCAAAAGGCCTAAGGGATTTAAAGCCGTAGGTATATGGATGAAAAGGGTGCTTATAAGGGTAGAGCATGACAAGGACCTAGCTACCTAAGTGGAATAACTTAAGCTTAAGCAATTAAAAGTTAATGAAGCTTAATAATAACAGGACGAGAGTTAGGAGATAGTTAAGAAGATTAAAGGAGAATCTAATGCAATATTTCTAGAATTGTATTACACTGGTCAACTCTGTCTATTAAAGCTATTAACCATTCTTGACTTAGAAACCACTCTCTATATCTTTAATAATCTCTCTTATTTCTACAACTTTAGAAAAGCCCTAAGATATAAATACGTCACCGCCAGCAGCTTAGAAGTGCCTATACTAGGTTATAGCAATATTATTGTCTAAGTTATAAAACCAGATAAGAGTAAGGGAATCCTACGTCTTAAGGATATTACCTTTTATATAGACTTTAATATAAATCTAGTGTTGTTCTATCTACTTTAAAAATAAGGGTACTACTAGGATAATAAAGAAGACAACAATCTTCTAGTTTAAAAGGATAATACAATCCTATATTAAATAGAAGAACGTTACAGATAATAGACTATTAAGTACGTCCAATTAGGAAGCCTAAAATTAGCTTTTAATTTAAGCCGACTGCTACGCCGTTAATAGAAGCGTAGAATATTATTAAGAGACATTCGTCCAGATGCGAAAGGTAATATATAACTATAGCATCTACGTTTAGGTTATCTAGGACCTATAAGCCTTTATTATTTAGGTATTAACGCCCTAGGAGTTAAGCTTTAAGGCCCTAAGATAACGGAATGTTAATACTGTAGTCTCGCCAAAATTAAGCGTTAGGTTTTATAAAGGTTCTTAAAACAGAATGTTAATAAACCCTATTTTAACCTTTATATTGACTGGACTAAACTTAAGGAAGTGTATACCGGATTTGTATAAGTTATGCTTATCCACAATACCTTCTTAGAAAGATCCTTTCCGTATTTTATAATAACGCACGGCAAAGAAAAGGAGACACTATAAGTGCTTAAAGATTTTATCTAATGGATTTATCTAAGGTATAACCTTAAGGTCAATACTATTAGATCAGACAATAAGCTAGGGAGAAAGAAAACCCCTAAATGGCTATAGACTTAAGGGATTATATTTAAGCCTTCGGCACTATATACCTAAGCTTAGAACGGTACCGCCAAACGCTTAGGGGGTGTAATTATTAAGAGAGCACAAGTAATAAGAATTGCTGCTAATCTACCATATAATCTATAGAACGAGATCGTTAACTGTGCAGTCTACCTTTGAGATTGAACGCCACGAGAAAGTAATAGATGGAAATTGCTATATAAGAGGTTCTATACCTTTCTAGTTAATAGGAGATTAAGAAGACCGCAACTAGCGCACCTAAAAGCCTACGGCTGTAGGGTGTACGCGATAACGTCAGATACCTAACTAAAGAAGAAAAGGCTAAGCAAGCTAGATCTATAAGCCCATATTAGCTACCTTATTAGCTATAACTCTACCAATATCTATAGGATCTGGATCCTATATAAGGGTATTATTATCTCTACTAGGGACGTCATCTTTAATAAAAATATGTTTTTTAATAGCAAACGAACGGATATCTTAAAGGATCTACATGCTAAATTAGATATGCTAATTAAGAAGATTTAACTCCCTAATACCCAGACTAAGAACAAGGTCCTTTTAAAAGATAATAAAGAAGTATTTAAACCGCCAATTTAAGAGGAATATGACGACGTTAATAATAAGCCGGTTTAAGCTTTTAATAAGTTAGCAGATCTTGACCTTGCAAGAGCTCTTAAAGATATATATTGTACGCCACCTCTAACGGAAGATAAAGAATCTCCATGTGCTTTTCACGTCAATTATCCTATAATTTCAGTTTAAGATACTAATTAAGACGTCGCTTATCAAGTAGGAGATGTGTTTAATACTTAGGGGGTGTTTAATAACTTGGTTAAAGACGTATTTAAGGAAGCCTGCGATTATAGGTTTAAAGACTTTGTTACCAAAAGGATTACTTTAGCCTATTACGGCGCCTTTTTAGCAGGAAGGAAGTTTAACCTTAATAGTTAACTTAATAATAGCAAGCTGAAATCAGGCAGAATACGTAATGTTAGACTATATAGGAAGAACTTACCTCCTATACCTTAGTTAATTAAGGGCCTTAATACACATCCTCTTTAAGATTAATTCTAAAAGGCTTAATAAGCCCACCTCTAATCCCATTATTAAATGAGGTTATTTTAGGAAACAGATAAAAAGTACATAAAGGGACAGCAGATCCTTAGCTTAATATGGGTATTTATCTATAAGATGGACAAGTATAGATTCCTTTAGAAATGCAAGGCACGCTTAGTAGTATATAGAAATTGACAGGCCCTAGGAGACCTACCTATAAGAGCTACTATATTAGCCAGTATAACCTTCTAAACCCTTATAGCGATTACCGCAAAATTCGACCTAAAGACGATATAGATAGATACAGTTAATGCGTTTGTCCATTGCGATCTTAATGAAGTTATCTACATAAAGCTACCGCTAGGATTTAATAATGGAAAGAAAGACAAAGTACTACGCTTAAGAAAAGCCCTTTACGGACTATAACGATTACCACTGTTATAGCAGAAGAATCTTATAAGCTTGCTAACAGAATTAGGTTTTAAAGAGGTATCCTAAGAGCTATATGTTATACTAAAAGGTGGAATAGTTGTCTTCTTCTATATTAATAATATTGTCTTCTGCTACTAAAAGATAGATAAGAAGAAAGCTTAAGAAGTAATTAAGGAGCTAAGCAAGGAATACTAGATAAGTACCCTTAGCGAGCTAAAATAGTTCCTAAGAATTTATATGCTATATAATTATAGCTAGAGGCTCCTATAGCTATCCTAGGAAGCCTATATTAAGAAAATAGCTAATTAGTATAAGATAGATCTTAAAGGGCGTCTTCTAAATACTCCTATAGCAGAATCTAAACTCCTACCTACTAATTACCAATTAATCCATCTAACGCTTATATCCTCTAATATAGACCTACTAATCCGTCCTATATCCCTATTAAGAGAAGCAGCTTCTATAATGCTATATTAGAGAAAAATAGGTTTAATGCTTTATACAGCCACTATAACGCATCTGGATATTGCGTTTGTAGTATTATAGCTAGCAAGGTTTAATTAGAACCCTAGTTAAGAGCACTATTAAGCGGCAGATAGAGTAATCCAGTACCTATATAGCACAAGGAGCAGAGCAATCTACTATAGAGGAGATAAGGAAGGAATAAATAGTAAAGGGAGAGATAAAGGAATATATAATAAAGGATAAGACAACGGAAGAGACGGTAGAAGTAAAGCGCAATCATTTATCTATGCTAGCGATGTATTATTTGCAAATAACTCTGTTAATAGAAAGAGCTCGCAAGGATATATTATAAAGCTATTTAGAGGACTAATTGCCTAGAGAGCAAATAAGCAGGGTACGGTTATAACGTTAAGCATAGAAGCTGAGTTATTAGCCCTATCTTAGATAGTAAAAAAGGCTATTTTTATTAGCAGACTGTTTAAAGTAATAATATTAAGGCTAAACCAGCCCTTAATTATTAAATGTGATAACACCTAGACACTCTAATTAATTATAGAAGATATAGCAAAGCTAATTACAAAGCTCCAACATGTTAACATTTATTAACACTAGCTACATTAGGAATACGCAAAGAGATAAGTACTATTTTAATAGATAGCAATAAAGGAGATGATCGCTAATAGACTTATAAAGGCCCTGCCTAAGCAGAGGTTTTAAAGCTTTGTTAATATAATTGGAATGGTGGATATTAAGGAACGGCTAGCTAAAAAGAAGTAACTGGAGGACCTAAGGGACAATATTAGAGCAAGACGGAAGAATTTAGATAAGATTATGGTTTAATTAACGCATTAACAGATTTGAGAAGGTGGTTAGCTTTAACCTTAAAGAGCTTAAAGCTAAGGGGGTGTGTTAGATAATCTATATTCTCTAAAAGGCGTGGGTTATATGCACGAGTTACGTATATAGGGCACGTATACTGTAAAATCTCTTTGTAGCTCAAAGCCCTAGGGCCTTAAGACACGTCACTTAAGTTATAATATAAGATTATTAGTTAATCAACCCATTTTATTAATAAACTGCTCTATATGCACTTCGTGACAGAAACACGTTAGAGCTAGTTCTTGCGATTATTTTAAGCATATATATAGCCCTAGACCTTATATAGGTAGCTGTATTAATTTTGTTAAAGATTATATATATTCCTATATAAATTTAGATAACACAATGGACATTACTATAGACGTCACACCAGACATCGCAATAAACGTCGTAATGGGTGTATATATAAGGCCTAAAAGTTAATCAATTATAGAGCTGGTTCTGCGGATTAATTTAACAGTATTTCTAAGAAGAGAGCTATTGTAGGTATATAGATCAATTTCGGTAAAAAAGGTAACTACTCCATATATAAAATAAGTCGCGTTACTTAAGAAACGTTGGCAAAGTCGCTTAGACCAATAGTATATCTATAGTTACGTTTATATAGCTAAATTAGCGGCTAAGTTATAATTACGCAGGCAAGGAGGCCTATGCGTTTAGTAACTATAAATATTACCCTATATCTATAGTCAATTTTTAATCGCTAGTAACGCCGCTTTTTTAATACCTATTAAGCCCTATATATAGAGCCTACTAAGTACTTTCTGCTCGCACTAGAATAGTAGAAATCGGCTACAGGTTAATAGAGATATTCGCGTTTTAAGTTACTATAAGGGATATTATTACGGTCACCTTGGGTTGCCCTTAGAACAACCTCCGGACACCCCTTAGATAGTCGCCGGTTATATGCTAGAGGTATATACCTATAGTATATAGTCTCTATAATCCTAGAGGCCTTACCTCCTTAAGAATTTATCTCTCTTACCAATTTATTCTTTTACAATTATGCCTTATAGCCCCCTATCTATAAAGTCCCCTTATATTTAAATCCTTCCTACTCTATTTAGAAGGGCAGCTAGCTTTAAGAACCAGATTATTTATTTATATCTTTTATTTATATCTACCATTCTCCCTTAAAATCTCACGATAACCTAAATAGAAACTCTATAAATACCTTATAGAAAGCCGTTGCATTAAAATAGAAAGGTCCCTCTAATAGTAAGAAATTATAATAATATAAACCTCTGGGTAAGACGGCTAAATAAGCCCTAATACTTAAATGTACTAGGAGCTTAAAGACTCTTATATACCTATAGTCACCACTAAGAAAAACGCAGACACCCTTTATAATGGGTATAATACTACTAAAAAGCAACTGGAACCCCTTTAGCCCTACCTAGGCTAATTAGAAGACTAAGCGCTAAAGGTAACTCTAAGATCTTCCCCTAAGCTAGAAATGCTAGAGGAATATACTAATATATCTAACTAAGGACCTAACTAGAACCCTCCCTAAAGACCACCGGCCTATAATTAGTATAGTAGTAGTATATAGACTGCTTATAAGCCAAGCGGGCCTACAACTTTAGGCAATTTAATTTAAATACTAACTTAAGACCCGAGGCTTATTAGGAAACCCATACTAGTTACTAGTACTAATACTACCCTTATAGCCGGAGCCTCCCTAGGCCTAAGTTTGAAAAGTTAAAAGCCCTACACCAATATCCTTTAAGACAGATATTAGGAAGCTATTGTAAGGTTTTTAAAAGCTATGCAGAAGGAAGCTACTAATAAATATATTAGAACCCTTTAAGGGCAAATTTAGATCTAATAGGGTTTAATCTAAGCTAAATAAGTTCTTTTATAACCTAGCTAGGGCTAAGGGCTTCTTAGGGGCTACCTAGTACCTACCTAAAAAAGTATAGTAGACTTAAAGAGGTATCTATATAATAAACGGAAAAAGGATATAGACTAACTAGCTAAGGCCTCTAGCAGTTTAGAACTTCGTTATAGACCTAGCGCCCAATAGTTAGATAACTAGGTTTATAAAATAAACAACTTCTTTAAGATACTAATAATATAAGATAATACCAAAGAGCGTATATAATGGATTATTTAGAATTAAAGACCAATTGCTAAACTAAATTATACTTAATCAACTTAATAAAGAGCAAGTTACTATATGACTATAGCTATAGACCTTCCTAAAGGGTTAGACCTAAGATTTATAGGTTATATAATATAATAATGCAGAATAATTCTAGAATAGTATATAGCTAGACTATTATGATTTCCAACAGTTTATAAACTTTATAGAAACTTATACTTAATAAATAGATCTAAAGCCCTTTAAAAATAAGGATAGTAGTATTGATAAGAAGGAGAAGATTAGATTTATCTAGGCTAGAGTTAAGCTAGCAATTTATAATAAAATAAAGCGCGTGGGAGCCCTATTGCGGATTACTATATATACTAATTTTAAACAAGCAGTTTTAAACGCTAAGGATATAGTAAGGAACTAAACCTCTTTTAGTAAGAAGCTAAGGGGTAGCTAAAAGCGCGGGCACTTTAGTAGTAATATTAGGCAGACCTAAACTTTAAAGAAGCCGTTTTTAAAGAGAAATTTAGAAGAGTTAAAGTTAGGGGCCTTAAGTAATAGAAAAGACTACTAAGGCCAATCTAATACCCATCTGGCACTCTTATAGAAATACTCTAAAAAGTTAAAAGAAAACTTCTCTAGAGGCAAACCTAATTAGAAAAATAAGTAGGGTAATAACCGCACTAACAATCTAAAAAAAGAAAAGCCCTAGTTATAAACCTCTCCTGGCTGTAATTAGGGCAAGATATAAAAGAAAAGACTCTCTATATTACTATTAAGCTAGAAATAGTACTCCCTATAGGTAAGGTACTTTAGTTCTAAGCACTATATAATAGCGGCGCTAAAATCAATCTTATATAATATAATTTAGTAAAAGAGCATAAGCTTATCCTATTACTAAGGTAGTAGAAACCTACTATAGGGTTCCTAGATAAGTATTAGATTAAACTATATAGTGCCTATAAGCTTATAGTGTTAGTAGCCGATATATATAATTGTACTAAAGTAGTTAGCCCATAACCCTTCTAGGTGGCTAACCTTATAGGTTATAACTTTATCTTTAAATATTCTTAGCTTGCGGAAGTAGATTTTAAAATATACTTTAAGATAGAAGCTTTTAAAATATACTTTAAGATAGAAGCTTTTAAATGGTGGAACAATAAAGAATTAGAGCCACTTTTTTAAACGGACCTTTTTATAAACCTTCTTAAGACGGACTAACTAAGCGTAAGCAGCCCTCTAAGCTTTAAATACCTACTACTCCTTAGTATAAATACGCTCTCCGTTATTATAAAGCTTCTAAACTTTAGTAAAGGCTTAAGTTAGTTTACTATCTAGGCGCTCGGCCTTAAGACCCTATAATAAGTTAGATGGGGGACCAGACGTCTATAAGGGTTAATAAGACGCATATACTTAGTGTTAAAGACAGATTAAACGTTACAGAACAATCGTATGTTTAATTTTATACACTTAGTATAGGAGGAAGGTTAGCAACTAGAAGAAGCCGTAATTGCTATTAGGAATAATATCACGTGTAGTCACGTGGTCGTTACATGACGCCGCGGCACTAGCGTGGCGAGGAGCCTTAAGCTCCTCGCCCTTCCTCACCCTTCCTTAGAATCAAGAATTAAGAATCAACCATCGTATCAACCAGCAAAGACTGTTTGACTACGACTCCGACCTATTCAAATAGGTATCCCTGGTGATACCAACACTAATCAGTGGTTAACTTCACTATTATACCACAGAACAGCAAGGTCATTGACAGAAGAGACAGTCTTGTGCAGGGGTGCTATATGCGCTCATATGGAATGGATCCTGGCGATACTGTGCTAACTTAGACTTGCGGAAAACCAGTAACAGAAGTGTTACTAAATACTAGGAGATACCAAGTTGCGTCTATTACGCAGAATAACCACGTTTATGAAGACTTGGTCGAGTACTTTAGGTTAGAAGTGTTACTAAACCTATAGTCCTAAGTCAACGTCTAAAACGCGTTAACTACATTTTAAATTGCCTACCTTTTAACAGCAAACCTACGAGTTTCTACAAAACCGAAACCCTACCTACCTTTAACGTACAACACCCTGTTGATTCTACTTCTACAAATCGGCAGTTCCGCTTTAATAACTACCTTAATACCCTCCATGTACCTTTGCAGATCTTAAGATTATAATTAATACCTAACTACACGTTAAACAACCTTTATTTTCCTTATTCTTCCCTAGCTATTATGGCGTTAATCTATCTAAAGAAGTACGAGAATAATATTAACCCAGAGACATAGAGCAGAGATATTAACCCTATAAACGCCGAGCAATAGGACCTGAACGGATTCTTATTACACCGTATAGTATACTATAAAGACAGCGAATACAACGACACCATGCTATAGTACTGCATAAAGGAGGACTTCGTTGGATAGACAAAGGAAATATAGGCTCTTGTAAAGAAGGTTATCGTATAAGACTTCTATAATTTCCTTTGGGAGAATGGAGTATTTATCCCTATAGATGGGGGCATTATTAGAGATAATATTCAGGAGCATGTTATTAACATAAAAGAAGAACACAAATGGACTCCATAAGAGATTAAGCACTAGAAGAAGCTTAACTTACGCTAGAATTTAAGCAGTATACTACTAGAGACGCTTTAACCTCCACAAAAATCTCCACAGCAATCTCAGCAGCAAGCTCCACAAGAACCACCATAGATAACCTTAGGCTATTAAACACCTTAAGTTCCTCAGCCTTAAGTTCCTTAGGCTGCCGTATCTTAACCCGTGCCTTAAGCTCCGTCCTACTAGCAAGCTCGACAAGAACCTCCGCAAGAGCCTCCGCAGCAGCCTCTACAAGAACCTCCGTAGGAATCTCCACAGCAACCTCCGCAGCAACCTCCGCAACAACCTCCGCTTTAATATCCGCAGCAACCTCCGCTTCAACCTCCGCAGCAACCTCCGCAGCAACCTCCGCAACAATCTCCGCAGCAATCTCCGCAGCAGCCTCCGCAGCAGCCCAGATCTGCGAACAGCATCTTTAATCAGCAGCAACAGTCATCCATTCCTCCATAAACATTCAATAAGCTTTAGAAGATTTAGCGTGGAGGATTCTAAGGCTCCTATGGTTCCTAAGGTAGCTATAGAGGTGGCTACCAGCATAATCCAGACAGGAAGTTCTCATGGAAAGTACCGTGAAGAGAGAGTGATATAGGGGGGGAGCGGTTGGAACGGCACAGTCACGCAGGTAATCCACAAAGAAAGAACTGCTAGTATCTACGGCAGCTATAAACCCAATAACTATTGCAACTAATATGCCTGCGAACTAACCCTATAATAAGACTCCGTGCTGATCTGCCTACGGAACCGACCCTGCGCTAGCACCGTACTGCTATATACCATCGACAAGACCTCGCGCCGATATGCCTGCGAGCCTAAACCTGTCGCTGGCACCGTACTGCTATTACAATAGACCCTTACTGCCCTGCCTGCAGTTGACTAACCCTTGCTGCTCTACCTGCAGCCAACCAACCTCTACTGCTTCCACCTGCAGCTAAACTAACACCTTACTGCCTTCCTATAGCTCCATAAGCACAAAAAAAAAAAAAAAAAAAAAGAATTGCTAGAAGGAACTAGATGGTGCTATTGGAGAGCTTACCTTATAGATGGCTGTCAAGGCTGTTAACGATTCCGCTGGCCTAGATAGGCTTATACCTATATTGCTTGTTTTTGGCACCTACCCCAAACGACTAACGATTCCCTACCGTCTCTATCTATTATGTTATAAGCCAAGGCCATCTGTAAGGTAATTCGAGGTTATAACAGTTTGAGGCTTACCACTTGGTTAACCACCATTTCTTTAGCAAATTTTAGGACAGCGAGACTTATATTGCAATAGCAATAGTAAGTAAGGAGGATTAATATCCGTTATACTAGTCAAGCGGTATTTGTATATAGATGGCAACCACAAAAGAAGAGTTGCTAGTGTTGGGAATAATATCACGTGCAGTCACGTGGTCGTTACATGACGCCGCGGCACTAGCGTGGCGAGGAGCCTTAAGCTCCTTGCCCTTCCTTACCCTTCCTTAGAATCAAGAATCAAGAATCAACCATCGTATCAACCAGCAAAGACTGTTTGACTACGACTCCGACCTATTCGAATAGGTATCCCTGGTGATACCAACAATTGCAATATATACTAACTTCTTCTCCGCACAATAAGAACATAATAGCATAACTTTACTAAGTAAAGGAATGACAGTTATTAGCTAGTTATAACGGTTAAGTAAAGAGGATCTAATAGGAGGTATTAGGAATAATAAAGGTCACTAAATTAAAGACGGGAATACTATACCTCTAGTAAACAACTTAGAGATATAAGATATCTTTAAGGATAAAGATAAGGAGGAGGGGGATAGTGTTACGGACCTTATAATAGTAGTAGTATAACTACTAAGGGAGGACATAAGCGGGTTAGTTAAGATAGTATAGGAGGCGCTGGAACTGATTAAGCTATAGGACGAAGGGTAGCTAAGTTATATAGTAAGTCACGTTATAGGTTTAAAACGTAGGAACGTAGGAATGTGGGAATGTGCGACGTACCGACGTACTAATATACCAACATACTTAGTATATTTCTTAGGCGTAGGGTTGTGTATTTAAAGGACCATAGTCCCTACTTAGATAGTTCCTTTCTTTATAGTGAATCTCAGAATACAATTAGAGTTAATCTGTTAGGCAATTACTCCACTAGTTATTATTACATTGTTAACTTCTTATTTACCTACACACCTAGCCTATTAGCGAGTCTACCGTGGTATTTCCCGTAAGGCTTTATTATAGGACTAGTTAACCACACATATATTATCTATCTAGATAATATTCTAATCTACTTAGAAGATAAGGATTAGTATAAGTAACATGTCTGCAAAGTACTAGAACGCTTAGATAATTAGGGCCTCTACGCTAAGGCGTTAAAATATACCTTTAATATTAAGCAGGTTAAGTTCCTAGGTTATATTATAACGTCTATAGGCGTAGTTATAAACCTAGTACAAGTATAGATAATCTAAGAGTAGCTAGAGCTAAAGAGATACTAAGATATTTAAGTATTCCTAGGCTTTACTAATTTCTATAGGCGCTTTATCTATAACTACTTAGACATTACCTGGCACCTATTTAACCATATTATAAAAGCTTTTTAAGACCTAGCCTAGGAAGTAAAAAGCTTAAAGGCGGGAAAGAAGAAAACTAAAAGGGGACTAACTAAATAGTATAAACTATAGATATATCCCAGAAAGGTCCAGGAAGCCTTTTAGGAACTATATATAAAGTTTATAAAAGCTCCACTATTACGGCATTTTAATCTAGATTGGCCACTAATAATAGTTACTAATGTATTAAATTTTACCTTTGCTAGTATCCTACTATAACCTAATAGGCATCCAGACGCTACCTAGCTTTACTAAAGACTGGTAGCATTTTATAGTAGAAAATTCTAGGGACCTAAAGTTAGGTATTATACCCACGATAAGGAACTGCTGGCCATAGTTAACTGCTTTAAATAGTAGCGATACTACTTTAAGCACGTAAGCCATACCACTTATATACTCTTAGATTATTACAATCTATCCTACTTTATAACTATAAAGGAGCTTATACCTTAATAGGCCAGATAGGTAGAGGAGCTTATATAATTTAACTTTAAGATTAAATATAAGCTAGGGGAAAATAACCCTACTAATAGACTATTATAACGGCCAGACTATACTAAAGGCTTTAAAATAGGAGAAGGAAAACAGATAATAGATATTTTGCTCCCTATATTATAGAACAAGCTCTAGGTATAGGATGCTTAAGTACCTATAGCTCTATATACTAAGTCTTAGGCAGTATAAGCCCTATTAGTTTCTACTAACATTCTAGCTAGTACCTAGTCCGTTACTAATAAAGGTCCAAATATACCTAGATAGGACGTCCTTAATACACTCTTAGAACCTAATAATACGTTACCCCTAATTACTAAGCTATCCCCTTAAACTAAAAGCAAAGCTATAGAGTAATTGGAACCTAGAGCCCTATAAAGACTAAAGGACTTTAACCTTATAGCGGCCTTTCTAATATATGCGTACTAAGAAGTTATAAAATCTATAGTACCATTTAGTCTTATACTTAAAGTAGTATAAGACAAAATAGCTTTTACCTAAGAACTATTTAAAAGGTTAATAGATCTTATCTATAAGGTGCAATAAGGGGATACCTTTTATGCTATCTTTAATGCGAAAGTAGACTAGAAACATAACGAAAAGGAAGCTACTAGGCGTTACTATTAGAAACTAGACCTAATAGGCCTACTGCGTAGATATAGTAAGGTTTAGGTGCCATAAAAAGCAAATCTATAATAAAAGATCCTTATAAGGAATTATAATAATCCTTTAAGCGGCCACTATAGTTAAGCTAAAACAGTAAAATTACTTTAACGCAAATACTACTAGTTAAAGCTTAAGTAGGAAATAAAGGAGTATATTAGCCACTATAAGAAGCGTTAAGTATACAAAATCTAAAGGCATAAGCTATGGAGTTTACTTAAATTAGTTCCCCCCGCCAGTAAGCTATAGCAATATTATACTATAGACTTTATTACGGATCTCCTACTCTTAAAAAATGGGCAAGGATAAACATATAATTTAGTCCTAGTACTTATTAATAGGGTTTTAAAGTACGTCCAATACCTTCCCGTTAACAAGGAGAAATACTTTCTTAAAGTAGATTAACTATACTCTATTATTACTAATAGGGGCAGCGTCTTTATAAGCTAGTACTAGTTAGATCTATACTCTTATTTAAAGATAGACCACCATTATAGTATAGCTTTTCATTTATAAATAGATAGGTAAATAGAATACCAGAACCAAAAACTGGAGTCTTACTTATAAATATATTTAAACTACTAGTAAGATAATTAGTGCGAGCTACTTCTATACGCAGAGTACGCTTATAATTTAAAGCAATACATATTATATAAGTATACACCAATTTAGATTACCTATAGCGTCCAACTATTTAGTTTTAATAGTATACCCAGCAATTACTGGCTAAGGCCGTATAATTAATTATGGGATCCTACTGGGAAGTCTAAGGATATCTATTAAAGAATATAAGGATACCTCTAGAAATAGAAGGAGTAATAAAAGTATATAAAGCAGAGCCTATAAGATGCCTAAGAGCAGCAAAGACTTTAGTATAACCGTAAATACTAGGACAAGTATTTCGGAGTAGGCGATAAGGTTCTATTATATTTAATAAATATTAAGACCCATTAACTATTAAAGAAGCTTAATATGAGATACCTAGGTCCCTTCTAAGTTAAGGAATAAATTAGTAAGCTAGCCTACTATCTCTAGCTACCCCTATCTAAGCCTATATATATTTAGTGTTTTATATAAACCTATTAGAGCTATAGTATAGACCACCACTAGAAAAGAGCTTCCGTCTAGGCCTAATTAAACATTCTAAAGTAGTAGGTGAGCCGTATAAGGTTAAAGCTATATTATACTATAAGTCTATTAAGAACAAACTTTAATATAAAGTTAAATAGCTAGGCTAGCCTATCAAGGACTCTATATCCTATGCGCTGTTAAAGTGCTATATAAATATGGCCTGTGCGCAAATACTAAAATATTAACACGCGTCTCTACCAGAGTATCTCTTTGCAAAATACTACTCTATATGCGAGGACCTTGCTAGAAAGAACATATAGATTATATTAGGCAACGACAGAGTTAATATATATTAATTTAGAGCTTTATTATCACAATATTGATATGTAATTACTTAATTAAATCTACAGCTTTATTTTGCCAAGGTAAGCCTTAGTCTAGACAATCTGGTTAGTTTACTTACCGTAGCTCCTTTATTAATAGCGTATAGAATAGAAACTAGAGGATCACCTTAATTATTATAAAGATATTCTAAAAGAATATTAGAACTAAGGTCCGCAATCTATAAATCGCAGAAAGCGCTTTAATACTATAGTATTATCGCGACCTATAAAGAAAGCTTATGGAAAGAGTAAATAGGTTAAATTAGATATAAAATGGACAGGCTCTAGAAACTATAAGGATTAGGGCTATAGCTTAAGGTAGGACAGGTCCTTAGCCTTTTTATATATATAGTATAGAATTAATAGGGTATTTTACTAGAATTATATTCCTATTTACTAGTCTATATTAGGTATAGTATTCCTATACCTTCCTAAATACCTTATAAGACCTTCTCAATTACTACTATATATAAGAATTAATCCTAAATACCTAAACTAAAAGCTACTATGCCTTATCTCTAGGTGCAGAATTAGTATCTATTAGCCTACTAAGTAATAGCTAACGGGAATAAGATCTAGATCCCTTAGTAGAAGTATAGGTAGATATAAAAACAGGGGCAGGCTAATAAGGTGTAGATAGAGTAGAGATCCTTAAACGCTTAATACTAATATTAGGCCCAAACTAGTACTAATAAAGTTCTTAAGGCGTAAGCTTATAGTTAATAAAGATACGCTTAAGCCTAAAATAAATAGAGACGTTAGCTAGCTAGTATAGACCAGAACCACTAAGACCTTGCTATAGTAATTATTAGTTACCTATCCACTAGGTACCTAAAGGGCAACCTACCTAATACCACATTATATTGTGCTCTTTTAAAACTTAACGCGTATACGCAAACTCCTTTTTATAGTAGACAACAACCTTCTTTTTATTACCCCTATCCTTTACCCTATCCTTAATATACTAACCTTACTCCCTTATTAGGTATTACTGGCTAGCTTGCTAGGAATTATAGGCGGTATAAATAGCTATAGTATAGTCTTAAATTTAACCTAGATGTTTAGTATTAGCGCTAGAATAAGACAAAGCCTAGGTAATATAGTAGTTAAGGATATTAAAGGAACGCTGCCACTTAGGCCCAGGATATTAAAGCTTAAAGTTAGTAATAAAAACCTATTAAGGATAGAAAAGCTTACCTTAATATAACTACCGCTCTTAGTATACATGTATTAATTATAAAGACTAAAGGTGTTGGACCTTATATAGTAGGTCTTATTATAAGCATCTAAAATCTTCTTATTAGACTTCTAGTCTTTTAAGGATATATAGGCAAATTATTTAGGTAGGACCATGTCACGGAACGCCGCCGCAGGAGCCTCTATGGGAGACTCCCTAGTGGAACCCCGTGCCCTCGCGTACGCTTCGCGTACAGCTTACGTTAGCTACGCGTAGTATATCACCTTCCTACGCCCTCGATCCTTACGATCGATCGCGCAATGTCTTATAGACTCCTCGAATACATACGCTCTGTAGCCATTGCCTACATCCCGTGACATTACGTTGCGCCCTTTTTTTTTACTACCGACACCTAGCCTATGACCAATTCTACGTCTCTACGATACTGCAGGCGCTGCTAAAAGCAGCGTGTCTATAAGCAACCTCCGCACCACAATAGTAAGACGATATTCCTTACTAGCCACTATATCAAGCCTAAAGAGCAACCTAATACCTCAACCCAACCTACAACGCCAATTAATCCCAGGAGAATTTAATTCATTAACCCTAGCCTTAACCCCTGAGGGCAAGCCTAGTGGCTTAAAAAAGTTATAACTACAAGTACCCCCGAGTACCCAGCACCACCTTAAAGACGATAAGAGTCAACCAGCCCAGCAGGATGGGTACACCCCTATTAGTATAGGTAGCCACAGCGACGACCTTGACGAGATAGACACCGGCGACGTCTTATCCTTTATTGATCACACAGCTACGGAAAAGCAACCAGAAGGGCAGCTACCTATTGAGATCAAAATACAAGACGCCGAGATGTTTGCATAAATGGTAGCATAAGAACCCAATAAATACTACCACCTTCTACAGAACTACTACCTAAAGCTTACGCGAGCTAAACTGCGTGCTGCCTAAGATTATAATATTATCTAAGACTTATAAGCTAGTAAGGCACTTGCTAATAACACATACTAAAAGACTAAAGATGACCTCCGTATATCTAAGCGTGACGTTCAACGATTAAAGAAAGCTAAGATTGTACTTATTGCCTAGGTTACTAAGAAGGAGGGCATAATTAAATACCTACAGTCTTAGCTTAATAAGCATATCCGTAATAATGCTAAGTACCTCCCTACTACGCACTACACCACCTAAGTCCCTACGCCTCCGGCAACCTTACCCACCTAACGCTTGGCCGAAAGTTAGTGTTAAGCAGCTTCACCTAATAGGGACGACCCCTATAACAGCGACCGAACTTAAGCCACAATTGTGGGGTCTAATATACAATACCCCAATCCCCTAGTCTTCTAGGGAGACCGCAAGGAATATAGCTACTAGAAGATACAAATCCGCAAGAAACTAACCTAGAGCGCCTGCCTTTTTCCTAGGGAGGATACCAAGATTGGTTATATTATCGGGCGTATAAAGGGTACCCTATTTAATAGACTCTTTGCTTAATAGGAGACCAATAGCCCCTAGAAGTGGCAGTCCTACTATAAGGTCCTTGACGATCTTAACCTAATATATCGCAACCACAACCTAGTGGCCACTAGTTAAGCCAAACTACGCGCCCTAAAGATAAGTCCCACTAAGTTATTTAATAAGTTCTATATTAAGTTCTAGGAATACACTAGAGTCCTCTCCTAAGACAATACTAAAGACCAGGAAGACCTCCTTAAAAAGGTCACCTATTGTCTTAGTCACGCTGCCGCTAGTCACAATTATAATAACATTTACAGCATAGTGGCAGCCCTATAGAAGATTAAACAATAGCTAAATTAGATCTTTACTGCTAACCCTTACCCAAAGACTCCTATATAAAAGCCCTCTAGACTAACTACACCTATATACACTAGGTCACCGACGCCTACTACTAATACTATTACTGGAGCCAATATTAACCTCTCTATTCTAACCTTCCTATATAAACTCCTAGACGGAGAGCGTAAGCTACTTTAGAAGCTAGGGCGCTGCTATAGATGCCGTTAAGAAGGCTATTATTGCGAAAACCTAAACTGCCTAATGGCTAGGTTTAGTAATTGCCGCCTAATACCTAACTTTACATTTTAAACACCGAATACCTCGCTACGCACCGTTACTATATAAGATAAAGAAGCAGCAGCAGCGGAAGCAGCGGGAAATGCTTAGTCCTAGCCCTAAGTTGCGAGCTAGGACACCCTAATAATAGAGGGATCTATATATCGGCCTACTTAATAGATAACTTAGTAAGAATGGACGGACGGAAACAGATAGTTTTACCTATAATAGGAACAACTGCTAAAAAACAATATAAAGACCGTTCTATAATTGACTATAAAGCTACTAATAAATTTATAAATACCTAATTTATGTATAAATATAACCTACTAACCTTACCCCTTACTAAAGCCCGCGCCCTATAACTCGCTGACGGTAGTTGTACTACACAAAAGATTACTTATATAGTATAACTCTACCTGGATATAAACGGACACCAAGAAGAGCTCTGGGCCTATATTATACTACTTACTAATTACCCTATTATTCTTGGAATAAACTGGCTTGAGTAGCATAACCCCATTATTAACTGGAAGAAAAGAGAAGTGACCTTTAACTCTAATTACTATAGAGAGACCTGCCTAGGGTATAGCCTAGCCGCCTCTACCTACTCCCTAGGATATCAACCTAAAGAACCTCTAATTACACCACCCACGACCAACTATTACCACATTAGTGCCGCAGCCTTCTATTGCATAGCACAAAGGAAGAGCTAGGTTGTTACAGCAGCCTCCTACTTACAGCTACATGAACTCAATAAAGAACAGAATCACGTCCTCTATAGCAATAGGATAGATCTAGTAGACCTTCTAGAGGATGACACACCCGTAGAACTCAATAAACTCTTAACCTTGGACTTTGAGAAGTTTATAAAGCTTAAAAAGGGACTTACTAATAAGGAACTCCACAAGCTCCTCCCTAAAAGGTACCACGACTTTATTAACATATACTTATAAAAGGGCGTAGATACACTTCCCCTATATTAACCTAATAACTATGCCATTAACATTAAACAAGGAAAAATGCTACCTTATAAGAGACCCTACCTAATGTTAAAAGACGAACTTCTAGTTATAAAAAAGTATATCAATAAGCACCTTAACAAAGGGTTTATTCGTCCTAGCATATTACCAGCAGCCGCCCCTATCCTTCTTACTAAGAAGCCTAGAGGAGGTATCCAATTCTGCGTTAACTATAGAGGACTTAACGCTATTATAATTAAGAACCGATACCTAGTACTACTTATACATAAGACCCTTAAGCGGCTTAGTTAAGCTAAAATCTATACTAAGCTTAATATTATTGCCGCCTTTAACCATCTCCAAATATAGGAAGGCGATAAATGGAAAACCATATTTATATTGCGCTTTAGCTAATTCAAATATACCATTATGCCCTTTAGCGTATATAACGGCCCAGGCACCTTCTAAAGCTATATTAATAACGCCTTATAGGACTACCTCGACGTCTTCTGCTTGGCGTACCTGGACGACATACTTATTTATAGTAACAACCCTTTTAAGTATACTGAGCACGTTCGAAAGGTCCTACAGCGCCTTAGGGAAGCAGGACTCTATATTAATTTAAAGAAGTGCAAATTCTTAGTTATAGAAGTGAAATACCTTAGACTAATTGTTACTACTAAAGGTATCCGTATAGACCCTAAGAAGGTTTATATAATTACTAAATAGTAAGCCCCTAACTGCATTAAGGATGTATAAGCCTTCCTCGGTTTCGCCAACTTCTATTGGAAATTTATATACAACTTCTTAGGCGTAGTAGCACCACTTACAGCAATAATGCGAACGAAGGGCCTTTCTATAAAAGGAAGAAAAACGCACCTACACTTTACCTAGACGCCTGACTGCGAGAAGGCGTTCCAAGACCTTAAAAATGCCTTTACTAAAGCACCTATCCTAGCTCACTTTATATTAGGATAACAACTCTATCTTAAAACTAACTTCTTAGACTACGTTAACGCAGGCGTTCTCTCCTAGATAGGCAATAACGGTCTCCTCTACCTAGTTATATTCTACTCGTCTAAGCTTATACTATAAGAGTGTAACTATAAGATCTATAATAAAGAACTCCTTATAATTATATAAGCGTTTAAAGAATTCTAACTAGAACTCTTCTTAGTAGAACCTGACTAGCTAACTAAAGTCCTTATAGATTATCGCAACCTTAAATACTTTATAACTATAAAGCAGCTAAACTAACGCTAAGTATATTAAAACAAGTTCCTTTCTAGTTTTAACTTTAAAATCGTATATAGGCTAGGAGTATAAGGTATAAAACCTAATAGCCTAACACGCCGCTTGCAAGATCTTCCTTAGTTAGAGGATGACCCCTATAATTAGTTCCAATAGTAGATAATCCTAAAAGTAAGGAACCTAGCCCCTGGTATACTACCTATAATAGAACCATCCGCACCTTAGCTTTATACTATAGACTTAAAGCTGCCCCCTAAAATTAATAAGCTTATTGCTGCTGTATATAACATCTCTATTGACCCGTTATTACACTAACTTATTACTATGAAAACTGCTAGCGCCCGCAAGCCACCTACTAGCCTCTAAAACTTAGGCCAAATTAATATAGTAGCCTTAGAAGTAAAGGAGAACAGACTCTACTATAGAGGCCGTTTATTCGTCCCTAATTTAGAAGACCTATAATAGCAACTAATCCAGATGGCCCACGACCTCCGGTTAAGCGGTTACTTAGGCAGAGGAGGAACTTATAAACTCCTTAGCCAATACTACTTCTAGCCTAAGATAATAGACTTAGTTAAACGCTTTATAAGCGCCTACTATGGCTGTAAGCGCGTTAAGGCCTTTTGTACTAAGTACTAAGGACTACTATACCCGCTACCAATCCCTATACGGTGGTGGGCAGATATAGCTATAGACTTTATTACTAACCTACTACCCTATAAACGGCACGGTTATACCTATAAGAACATCCTAATAATAATATGCCAACTTATAAAGGAACGTTACTACGTCCTAACCAAAGGCATAGCCGTTAATAACGTCGCAGACGCTTTTCTTTACAAAGTCTACTGACTATATGGGATACCTAACTCCATTATATCTAATTAGGGCACGCAATTTGACTCTAACCTATGGAGACAGATCTATTAACGTCTTAGTATCTCCGTTAAGATATCTATATCCTTCCACTATAAGACTGCGGGATAGCCAGAAAACACCAACGCTAGTATAAAGGCGTACTTACGACAGGTTGTTGCCTATGGCTAGGACAACTAGGTAGATTACCTCCCACTAGGTGAGTTTGCAGCTAATAACCACATCTTAGCTACTATAGGACTTACTTTATTCTTTGCGAATAAGGGTTATCACCTCTAATCTGGCATAGAGCTACCAGAACCTATTAATAAGAAACTGCTATATAGAAAACGCCTTAAGATGCTACTTACCGACTAGTATGCAGACCATATGAAAAATCTACTCGACTACTGTAGGGGAGAAATGGCCTAGGCTTAAGTAAAGCAGGCCTACTTCGCTGACTGTTATAGAACGCCACCACCGGAGATGCGTGTTGGCGACTGGGTATGGCTAAATACACGTAATATCTCTACGTAGAGGCCTATAAAGTTACTTAATTATAAGAACCTTGGCCCCTATTAGATTAAACGAGTTATTAATAGGGGAGCTGTATATAAGCTAGAGCTCCCGCCGGCCCTAGCCACCCGTGGGATATGGCCTATATTTTACCTATAGCTACTACACCTTTACTAGCCTAACCCCTTACTGGGACAGACATAGTCTAAACCCCTACTAGTACTAATCTGAGACGAGAACAAAGACAAGAACTATAAGGAGTAGACCGTTAAACAAATCATTAACTCTAAATACTTTGGTAAAGGCAGAGGACGGCGGCTCTACTACAGAGCTATCTATATAGGATTTGATATAGATCAGCCAGAATGGCAATTATAGGAAGACTTTAAAAATGCAAAGGACCTAATTAGCGACTTTCACTACGCGAATCCACAGAAACTGGGCCTAAGCAGAGATTTTATGCCTAATCCTCTATAGGAGCCCTTATAGAGTTCAATCGTTGTACACTGCTACGTAAGGGCAAATTGCTGTTAGATTGCCGCAGATTGCTATTACGTGACTAAAAAATCGTTAAGATGTCTAGGAACTTTAACCGCCAGTTAAAGTTATCTAATTAATCGAATTCTTAGGTGCCAAGCCTTATTACGCAATGACGCTGCGGACTGCAAAGATGTTAGTTTAGCTCACCGCCTTCCACTAAGCCAATAGCGATTTTCCATCCTGGGGATAGAAAATCCTAATTAGTCCATTTAATAATTAGAGCTAGCAGAACTCCACACTATTAACCCCTTTAGCGTTATTTCTTTTCCTTCTCTATGCCTTAAGCGTTCCTTTTATATGTACATAGTAACCACAGCGTCGCCGGAGCTCCGCCTCTATAAGAGGGGGGGTAGTGTCACGGAACGCTGCCGTAGGAGCCTCTATAGGAGACTCCCTAGCGGAACCCCGTGCCCTCGCGTATGCTTCGCGTATAGCTTATGTCAGCCACGCGTAGTATATCACCTTCCTACGCCCTCGATCCTTACGATCGATTGCGCAACGTCTTGTAGACTCCTTAAATACATACGCTCTGTAGCCATTGCCTACGTCCCGTGACAGACCAGCACTAATTACGGGTTAGCGGAGGTTAAGGTTCTATATATAGCAGTAGGGCTAAAATACGCTATAAAATTGGCTTAAAAGAGCAGTTAGTAGGAGAACAAAGAGGTATATTAAATTAATAATAGAAAAAAAGAAAATCTTAATAATATATTAAAGATACGTCTAAAATTAGACAAAGGTTAATAATGGGAAAGTAAGGTATTAAAGAAAAGGAGCAGCTTAATAAGCAAGGCGTCTCTATACTTTACCTTCCAATACCCTTCTAGTAAATAGCCACAACCTTACTAATATAACTCTGTTACAATAGCGTAATTTAGAAGGAAGGAAATACGCATATAAGCCATTTAGCTATTACTTTCTTATAAAAACCAATTACGCGGCCGGAGAAGGCAATTAAGACGTTAATTATAGACGTATATAGGTTAAATTAGACCTAAATAATACTATGATATTAAAGAACAACGTTATAGATATTTTTAACAACTGTATAATAGTTAGAGGCGCTATTGTAAAGTGTTCCTCCTATTTATTAGGTAGTAGAGCCACTCTAAAAATATGACATAGGACTACTAGATTTAAAAGTATATATATTAAATCTTAAATAATAGCAAGCTAGGGCTTAGTATATTAAATCCTATACTAAAAGGTTCTACGGAACTATACTAGAACACTAAATTGCCTATAATATTTATAATTAATTATAAACCGGCATAAAGGCTTAGAAATAGAGTTGCATAAAAATCCCTATATTAGCCTAGGTAGTTACTAGCATGCTTTTAGTAGGCTTTTAATAGGTCTTCTAGTAATTCTTATATCTTTTCTTTAGTTATATTTTTTCCTTATTAAGATTTTTAGGAGTTTAAAGCAGGGGTTAGATAGATAGATAATATACAGCGGCATACTAATATCTCTCTAATATCTCTCTAAACCCCTTTTAGGACAAGCCTTTATAATCTCCCTACTATAAGGTAATAGCGATTAGGGGCTGTCACGGAACGCCGCCGTAGGAGCCTCTATGGGAGACTCCCTAGCGGCTTCGCGTACAGCTTACGTCAGCTACGCGTAGTATATTACCTTCCTACGCCCTCAATCCTTACGATCGATCGCGCAACGTCTTATAGACTCCTTAAATACATACGTTTAGCAGCTACTGCTCCGCGCCCTATAATATTACGTTGCGCCTTTTTTACTACCGACACCTAGCCTACGACCAATTCTACATCTCTATAATACTGCAGGCGCTGCTAGAAGCAGCGTGTTTATGAGCAACCTCCGCACTATAATAGTAAGACGATATTCCTTACTAGCCACTATGTTAAGCCCAAAGAGCAACCTAATACCCCGGCGTTTTTCTTTATTTAGTATTAATGGCATAGTTATTAGGTTAATGTGGGGGGAGTATATCTGCGCTCCTTTATAAGTATATATTAATAAAGTTATAGTACCTCTTAGGGAGAAGCTTGCGGAGTTCCTTATTAGTAAGTCCTTTTTTAAGCTTTATAAACTTCTTAAAGTCTAATAGTAAAAGTCTGTAGAGTTCTGTGGGGGCATTATTTTTTAAAAGGTTGACTATATCTATGCTATTACTATAGAGGACGTGGTCCTATTCTTTATTAAGCTTATATAGTTATAATTAGGAGGCTGCAGTAATAGTCCAGCCTTTTCTATATACTATACGGTAAAAGGCCGCGGCACTTATATAGTAGTAGTTAGTTGTAGGTGGGGTAATAAGGGGTTCCTTAGGTTAATATCCTAGGGAGTAGGTAGAGGCGGCTAAGCTATGCCCTAGGCAAGTCTCTCTACAGTATTTAGAGTTAAAGGTTACTTCTCTCTTTTCCAGTTAATAGTGGGGTTATATTGTTTAAGCTAGTTTATTTTAAGGATAATAGGGTATTTAGTAAGTGGTGTAATATAGGCCTAGAGCTCTTTCTGGTGCCCATTTATATCTAGGTGGAGTTATGCTATATAGGTAATCTTTTATATAGTATAACTACTATTAGTAAGTTATAGGGCGTGGGCTTTAGTAAGGGGTAAGGTAGGTAGGTTATAAGTGCATATAAATTAGGTATCTATAAATTTATTAGTAGTTCCGTAATTAATTATAAAACGGCTTTTATATTAGTTTTTGGCAGTAATTCCTATTATAGGTAAAACTATCTGTTTTTGTCTATTTATCTTTACTAAGTTATCTATTAAGTAGGCTAATATATAGATTCCCTTATTATTAGGACGTCCCAACCTATAACTTAGGGCTGGGATTTAGCATTTTCCGTTTCCGTATCTAACCCTACCACTATCACTGCGTCTTTGTCTTATACGGTAGTGGCATATAGCAACATATTTAGTGTTTAAGGTACTAGGTTAGGTGTTAGGTAGCAGCCGCTAAACCTAGCTATTAGGCAGTTTAGGCTATAGCTATAATAGCCTTCTTAATAGTATTTATAGCAATGCCTTAGCTTCTAAAGTAGTTCGCGTTTTCCATCTAATAGCTTCTGTGGGAATGTTAGTATAAAGAAGTTAATATTAGGACTGGTAGTGTTGCTTAAGGTAGTAGGCGTTAGTGGTTTAATAGGTCCAGAGGGCTTCTATAGGGAGGTCTTTGGGTAGGGGTTTGCAGTAGCGATTTAGTTTAGCCTTTGTTTAATCTTCTATAGGGCTACTACCATATTATAAATATTATTATAATTGTGGCTAGCGGCTGCGTAACTAAGGTAATAAGTGACTTTTTTAAGAAGATCTTCCTGGTCTTTAGTATTGTCTTAGGCGAGGACTCTAGTATATTCCTAGAATTTAATATAGAACTTATTAAATAATTTAGTGGGACTTATCTTTAGGGCACGTAGTTTAGCTTAACTGGTGGCCACTAGGTTATAGTCGCGGTATATTTAGTTAAGGTCCTTAAGGACTTCTTAATGGGACTGTCACTTCTAGGGACTGCTAGTCTCCTATTAAGCAAAGAGCCTATTAAACAGGATGCTCTTTGTTCGCCTAATAATATAGCCAATCTTAGCATCTTCTATAGGGAAAAGGCAGGCGCTCTAGGTTAGTTTTTTACGGATTTATATTTTCTAGTAGCTGTATTCCTTACAGTTACCCTAGAAGATTAGGGGATTAAGGTAGCGTATATTAGACCCTACAGTTGCAGTTTAGGTTTAGTCGTTGTGGCTATAGTAGGGGTTCTTATTAGGTAAAGCTGCTTAGCGCTAACCCTCCGTTAAGCATTAAGTAGATAAGGTTGCTAGGGGTATAGAGACTTAGGTGGCGTTATATATAATAAAGGGGTGTCCAGTATTGTTACAAATATGTTTATTAAGCTAAGATTATAGGTATTTAATTATACCCTCTCTCTTAGTAACTGTAGCAATAAGTATCCCATCCGCCGTCACGAAAGGTGCTCCTTTTACCAAGCCAACCAGAGGCTCTAAATTTAGTTAAGTCTTGGTAAAATAAAGCTATAGATTTAATCAATTAATTATAACGCAATATTATAGAAATAAAGCTTAAATTTAATATATAATTCGACTCCAGGTTAAACAAGGTCCATATAATTGGAAGAACGTTTGCGGCCCATTATGGTGGTTTAATCACGATAAGAAGCTACACAGATACTTCGGTGATGTTTTGGTGTTCGCGCACGGGCCACAATAAAAGGAGCACCTTGACGGCGCATGGGATAATCTTGGCCTTTTTTAATTATTGGATATCGCGTTTAGATACATAGAGGTTGTCTTTAATCTCTTAGCGCATATTATTAGCGAGCGCTTTATAAGCTTATAGGTCTTAGATAATATTATAATCTTAAGCAGTACGCATCTTAGCTTGTATAAGCTTTAGATAGTAGTTCTATAGAAGGTGGTAGTATTTACTAGGTTCTTATACTACTATTTTCGCAAATATCTTGGCATTTCGTATCTTAATCTTAATAGGTGGTAGTCCTTTAGTATGTTTATCTGTAGTTATATAGTTAATAAAAGATAAGACATTATTAATGTCTACCTTATTAAGGTTGTTATAGTCTTTTAAGCTACTAGGCTTCCCTTTAGGGGTTAAGGCTAGGGCTAGTAAATTAAATCCTCCTAGGATTAATTGGTGTTGTGGGTTTAATATAGGTATTGGATTATTCTTTAAGTTTAACATAGTGGCTAGTAAGGAATTTTATCTTACTATTGTTGGTTCTTTAGAGGTATAGGGTAAGGGACACACTGCTTTTAGTAGCGCCTATAGTATTATAGAGACGTAGAATTAGTTATAGGCTAAGCGTTAGTAATTAAAAAGGCGCTATGTAATGTTATAGGACGGGGCCAATGGCTATAGAACGTATGTATTTAAGGAGTCTATAAGACGTTACGCGATCGATCATAAGGGTTAAGGGTGTAAGGAGGTGATATACCTACGCGTAGCTGACATAAGCTATACGCAAGGTATACGCGAGAGCACGGGGCTCTCCTATAGAGGCCCCTACGGTTAGGTTCCGTGACAATTTCTGTCCTTTTGCTTTCTATAGTCTGTCTACTAGGTCTTTAGTAGGAGTTGCTTCCTTCTAGAGATCCTTTTGCTCTTAGCCACTTTCCAGTAGCTATTTTTGTCCTACTTAGAAATAGAAAAAGCGCCCTTTTTCCTTTCTTTGTACAAAAAAGCTTCTCTAAGAAGAGAGAAGCGCCCTTATATTATATTGCGTTAAAACAACTACTATTAAAATAGCAAATAAACCTAAATCCTTTTTGATAACCATAAGTATTATAACTCTAGTTAGGGAATAGTTAACTATAATATAACAGTCCTTTACAGACGCCTTAGCTTAGTAGTAGGCTGCACTAGAAGACCAACACTAGTAATTAATAGAAGCACTCCATGAAGAACTCCGCAACGTTAAGGCACCTATATTATAGACCCTAATAACAATACCTATAAATAAGATTAATATAATGGTATCTAAACCTAGCCTATTAAATGAGAACATAAAACTAGTAATAGTAGCTTAACCTATATATATAATAAGCTAAGTACCTATTATAAAATCTAAAAAGCTCCCTAATCCTTTAATGTTTAATAGAAACTAAAATAACCTATATCCCTTTATAACTAAGCTCCGTCTTAAACTCTTAATAAACTATAATTAATACCCCACTAAAGCGAGTAAGGTTAGCTATGGAATGTCCCAATTAAGTAAAGATGCTATATAAACTATAGATCCATTCTTCCGTAATAGCACTTTTATTAATTTTAAAACCTTTATCTGTCTACTAGAATAAATATATAATAACGCTAGCCATGAATATATAGCTGTTATTAGACTTAAAAACCTATAATAATGGAACCAAGACTTTACTAGCTTCTTTTTAGAATTTTTAGGTCTTATTAGCGAGCTAGATTGGAATAAAGCCGCTAGAGTTGCTGCTCTTTAATAAGCTATTTTAGATAAGATTAGAGCCTAGTTAGTAGGTAAAAAACTGCTAAAAAACCTATCTAAATTTGCTATAGTATGTTAATAAATTAATAAAGACCTTTAATATAATAAACAAACTTATTCTCTAAAGTTAACTATACCTCGTGTTTAAAATACTATAAAACTAGTATATACCCTAAAGCGCGATCTGTCTTAAAAACCTAAAAGCCCTATATATAACCCTATAGACCCTAATGCCACTTAATCCTATACACCCTTAGGAACTAATAAATAAAGAACTTAAGCTATAAATAAAGAATGCTTTAGATGTGGTAAAAAAGGATATATTTAAAAGTATTGCCAAACTTACCCTTTTAAAAAAGTCTATTATAGTTCCTCCTAATCCTTAAGTTGTACCTAATCCTTAAACTATACCTATTCCTTAAGTTATACTTATTCCTTAAATTATACCCGCTCTATAAATTATATTTAGTCGCCATAAAGTATTTTGCCTTTGGTTAATTTAGAAAATAAATTATCCTAAGGCTAAGTTGCACCTTAGGACAAAAAGTGGAAGAGTATAAGTGTTTAGGCTCTTTTAGCGCTAATATATAGCATAACTCCCTTAATATACTTAGCGAAATTTAAATACTTAGAAAATAGAAAAAGGAATAAATCCTAATAAATAGCGGAGCTACTAGTATAGGCTTTGTTAATATAAACTATACAAAAACTTAACGCCTAAATTTAAAGAAACTTAATAAGCCCTAAGGCCTATAAGGCTTTAATAGCAAACCCTTAATATATAGCGAAATAATATACTACGCCCTAGTAAAAATTCAGATAGGTAAATACCTTAAATACATCTTCCTGTTTATAATACCTTTAAAGTAATATAAAGTTATACTTAGATATAGATAGCTAAAATAATATAACCCTTTAATTAGCTAGGTTAAAGAAACACTAAAGTTCCGTATAACTTACTACTAAAATTATTACTTAAAAAACTATTTGCCCTATAAACATGCATACAACTATTTAAATTTAAAATAATATAAATTACCCTTACTACAAACCTTAAGCTAATATAATAAATCTATAACTGCTAATTATAGTAAAGAATGTAAAGATATTACGTTAAAACCTTTTAAATTTTATATAATATAGGCCGCGCCTTTTATCTTATTAGCAAAAAGATAAAATTATAAAAATCTTTACTATAACTATAGAAGATATTAAGAAAGCACTAGAACTAAAATAAGATCCTAATCCTTAACCTCTTGTGTCTAAAGAGTACTATAACCTAATTAACAAGTTTAAAAAATAATTTATAGACTAACTAGCCCCATACTAAGAGAAACACGATTTTAAGATAGAACTTAAGCCTGGCATAATACTAAAGTTTAGTCTACTATATAATATATTATAAGAAGAACTGCTTATAATGTAATAATACCTTAATAAGCATCTAGAAAAAGGATTTATTTGCCCTAGTTAATCTTTATTCGCCTTACCTATACTATTTATTAAAAAGCTAGGAGGAGGCTTAAGATTCTATATTAATTATTAAGCTTTAAACGCAATTATGATTTAAAATTAATATCCAATTCCTTTAATTTAAGAGACGCTTAACCATTTAGTAAAGGTATAGTACTTTATAAAGCTTAATATAGTTGCCGCCTTTAATAAAATCTGTATATATAAAGGAGATAAAAAGTATATAGCTTTTTATATATAATGGGGACTCTTTAAATACCTAGTAATGCTATTTAGCGTAAAGAACGGTCCTAGTATATTTTAGTAATATATTAATAATACGCTTTGTAAATTCCTTAATGTATTTATTACCGTGTATATTAATAATATTTTAATTTACTTATCCTTGCTTTCTAAATATTAGAAATCTATTAAAATAATCCTTAAACGCTTATAAGATATAGGCTTATAAGGCGATATTAAGAAATACAAGTTCTATGCGTCTAAGGTTATATACTTAGGCTTAATTATATCTTGTAATGGAATTAAAATAGACCCTAAGAAAGTTGCTGCAATTATAAACTAGGAAAGCCCTAGCAACGTATAAGACATTTAAGGATTTTTAGGATTTGTAAATTTCTATTATTAATTTGTTAACCATTTCTTAGAAATTGCCTAGCTATTAGTAAACCTAATAAGAAAGAACATAAAATTTAAATAGACCGCTAGATGCGAATAAGCTTTTAATAATTTAAAACGTTGCTTTATAACTACTCTAATTCTTACTTACTTTAACCCTAACCTTAAATGTACTATTAAAACTAACTTGTCTAATTATGTGCTAGGGGGAGTGTTATCGCAATATAATAAGAATGGCGAACTATATCTAGTAGCCTTCCTCTTCTAAAAACTCGCCCCTACTAAATTAAACTATAAGATATATAATAAGGAACTACTTATAATTATTAAATGCTTTAAATAATGGCGTCCTAAGCTAGAAGGATTATTGTTTCTTATATGTATGTTAATAGACTATAAGAATCTACAATACTTTATAACTATAAAACAATTAATATAGGGCTAAATTTGTTGGGCCGAATACCTCTTGTAATTTAACTTTAAGATTATATATTAACTAGGTAAACTTAATTAAAAGCCTAATATATTAATATAATGATTATAGGACTTACCTATAAGCGCTTTAGATAAATAGATTATAAATTAATTATAGATCTTACTGCCCCCTAAATATTTTAAAAAACTATATTTTATATTTTTAGATATAGAACTTAATAGAACTAAATTAGAAGTTAATAAATAGAAATTAGAAATTAATAAGCTAATAGAACATAAATATGAAAATAATGTATAGATAGTAGATGTAATAAAGGCAATCTAAACTGGAAAATAATAGTATAAGGATATTATACTCGCTAAATGCGAAATTTAAAACAATCGATTATACTATTAATAGAAGATGGTAGTTCTAAATTCCGAACCCTTATAATTTAAGATACTTAAATTTATAATAATAATTCATTGCTTAACGTCCGATTTGGATCCCTATTGGGCCCACGCAGACTACTCCTTATTTATATATGGGGAGAAAACCCCGTGATCCATCTCCTTGCCTTTTGGGACTCGCCTACTTAGCGCCTACGAGTTACCAGTGGTGCTCTACTACCTTACTTTTTGACCTCCTTGGGAACCACTGCTGCCGTAACAAGCCTATGGACGCGCTAGTATCGCAAACTTTACTCTACTACTGTAGAGTTATCAGGGGACGCCTGCTACTCGCCCCTTTGCCTTCTATTACTATTTCCTTTGCAACCCAGAACTGGTCTAGTACGTTTTGGCTAATAAGCCATTAGGTAACCGCTTTAAGACCTTTTTATGTTAAGAGCAGTGTATTATAGTTCTCTGTGCCAGCTACTAAGAGCATTGCTTCTTGGCTGGTGTGTAAGGGGCATAACAGTATTATATGTTTTGGTGTCTATCTTGGCTAGCCACATTTACATCTTGGGCTACCTACTAGGACGCCCACCTAGTAGAGCCAATCTTTTAGTCCTATTATTCCTGTTCTTAAGAGTGTTGCCATTATGTTTTCTGCCTTTGTTAGGCCTTTTCGGAGCCCTTAGGTATTTACCCCCTATGGCGTTAACTATGCTACGGCTTGGGTTTCTCTTGCCTGGGTCAGCCTCTGTACCTTCAACTCCTATGCGCCTCTCCAGTGTTGGTCCAACCAGTATTGTGTTGCCGTAGATGGTTTCCTAGTACTCTTTTGTGCTTTACTTTGGCTCCTTTCTCTCTCTTGCTGTTACTTAAATTTATATACAACTCCCCTATAGTAGGACATCCTAGCTATATAAAAACTTATAAAATTATTTAACGAGCATATTACTAGCCTATAATGCACGACTATATACAAAAATATATTTAAGTATATAGAATGTGCATATATAGAAAGACCTCTTATATAAAGAAGCAAGGAGTACTTTAACTACTACTAATTCCAATATAAAGATAGCGTGATATCTTAATTAACTTTATAGTTGACTTACCTAATAATAATAGGTTTATAAACGTTATAATAGTTGTTAACCGCCTTATAAAAATGCGATATATAATTCCCATAGACTTAATTAATGCGATATTAGTAGCTAAATGTTTTGTTAAATACGTCTTTAAGCTACATAGACTTCCTAACTTAATAATATTCAATTACAGAAGCTAGTTTATTTTAGACTTCTAATAAGCTCTATATACATAATTAAGCATTTAAATATAGCTCTTAACTGATTTTATCTAAAGATAAATAGCTAAACTAAAATTGCGAATATAGTTATAGAACAATACTTATAAATATACTGCTCCTACCTATAAGATAACTAGGAAAAATAGCTGCCTTTAGCTAAGTTTACTGTAAATAATACAATAAATATATTAATAGACGTAACATCGTTCTACACGACCTACAGATAAGACCCTTAACTTAGATTTAAACTATAACCTAATATTATTATAATAGGACCCACAATTAAACGGATCTAGTTAATAAATATATATAACTTCGCTAATTAAATAATATAGTTAACGGAACTATTATAAAGTGAATTAATATATGCTTAAATATTATAGGAATAGTATGCAAATAAAGGACGAGCTCCTGCATAAGACTTTAAGAAAGGTAATATAGCCTACCTAAATATACAAAACCTAAAGACTTAATGGCCCTTAAAGAAACTTAATTAGAAGTTTATAGACCTATACTAAATTAAGAAGAAACTAAGCCTATATGCCTATAAGCTCAAACTACTAACTAAGATAAAAATACACCTAATGTTTTATATAAGCTTACTATAACCTTTAAAAGATAATCTTATAACTTATAAAATTCCACCGCCACCTTCTATAATTATTAATAATAGTAACGGGTCTTATTTTATTAACTTAATTAATAATATATAATAGAAAACATAATTTAAACGATTTAAACTTCTTATTAAGTGGGAAGGATATAAAATACGAACCTAAGAAACCTATAACTAGATTAAGGCTAACGCGCCTTCCTTGGTAAAAGAGTTCTATAAGAACTATCCTTTATGGCCTGCTCTAACTAGATAGATATAATATAAAGGCAAATAACTGCTACCTAATATAAAGACACAAAATATAATAGTAGGAAACTTAAAATTAAAAAGAACTTAAACTATATTACAACGCTTATAAGGCAATAAGTTATAAATTCTTAACTAAATTAAATTATTTTAGACCTTCGGCTAAAAAAAGGGGGGGGGGGGGGTACTATAATGGGACTAGCCTAGTTATAGTAGGAATGTCTTAGTGAAATACTTAACAGATAAATTCTAACGCTTTAATTAAATTCTGCTAAATTCCGCCGACTTAATCGAATTCTACTAAATTCTACTAACGCAATAGAATTTGGTTGAAACCTGTTGAAATCCGCGTAGGCTTATGCCTACACGTCTGCCGCTAAGACCCCAAATATTTAGTTATAAGTTTCCTATATTCCTTTCTCTTCTTTATACAACGTCTTGTATTTAATAAGAGCTATATACCCTTAGATTAGATAGAATTTATATTATTTCTTTAAATCTTCCCCAAAGCCTCCTCGCGCCCTTACAACAAAAAAGGCCAATTTTATTAGATTTATTATTAAACTAGCAAAAATTAATATGGACCTAAAGAAAGTAGAAGCTATAGTAAGTTAGCAAGAACTGGAGAATATTATATAGTTAAGATTGTTTTTAGGGTTTGCAACTACTATAGAAGGTTTATTATATAGTAGTTAAAGAATATAGAACCATTTACAAGACTTATAAAGAAAGAGGAACTATAGATATAGGGAAAAGAATAGAAGAGACTGTTCTAAGAACTTAAGGAACTGTTTATCTAAAATCTAATTTTTAAGATCTACTAACCCTAGTTAGATACAGTTATAGAAATAAACGCGTTAAACTTCGTATTAAAAGCGTATTTACTATAAAAACACTAGGACGCATAGCATTTAGTAGTATACTATAGTTAAAAAATAACACCCGTAGAACTGAACTACAACATTTATAACAAGGAGTTACTAGGTATAGTTATAGTATTTAAGGAATAGAGAGCATTCTTATAAAGTATAGAGAAACTATTTATAGTTAGAACGGACTATAAGAACTTAATAGGGTTCTTAATAATAAAGGAACTAAACCAAAGACAGGTTAAATAGGCGGAAATACTTACAGAATATTACTTTAAAATTTAATATACTAAGGGTACTAAGAACGTAAGAGCAGATATACTTAGTAGAAAGGCAGAACTATAAAGTAAAGAAAAACCGTTAGGAGCAATATTACGCAAGGACAAAGATGGGTTAATTAGGTATAATTATCCTAAAGTTATAACAATAAGAGAAGAAAAGAGCTATAAGATACTAGAGAATGTATAGGTATAAAAGATCTAAGAAGCATAATAGGAGGATTTAAGCTTAGAGCAGTATAAGCACTATAAGGCTATATATATGCCAAACATAGTTACAAAAGAATTTGTAAGAGACTTTTATAAGGGAATAACTTAAGGACACAACGGAGCCATAGGCTTAGTGTTAAGACTTTAAAAGAAGTATATTATCTAAGAAATCTAGGGACTAGTAAGACAAGTTATAAAGAAGTGTCTGAATTATTAGAGAAATAAACTAATAAGGCATAAGCTCTATAGAGGGCTATAACCTATTAAAACACCAGAGAGACTATAGAAGGTTATATTATAGGACTTTATTATAAAGTTACTAAAGTTAAAAGATACTATTACCAGATAAGATTATAATGTAATTCTAGTAATAGTGGACCAGTTAACCAAGTAGGGTTACTTTATAGCGTATATAGAAGAAATATTAGTAGAGGATATAGCTAGAATCTATATTAAGAAAGTGTTTATAAAACATAGGGCACTAATAAAGATTATATTAGACAGAGATCTAAGATTTATAGCAGTATTTTAGGAGGTATTCTTAGCCAAACAAGGAGTTTAAGTAGCTATGTTAATAGCATATTATCTACAGACGGATAAATAAACGGAAAAACCAAACTAAATATTAGAGTAGTATTTAAGGCACTATATTAATTACGCGTAGAACAATTAGGTATTATTATTACCAGTTATACAGTTTGTATATAATGCTATACTATAAAAAGGAATAGGCACGTCACCTTTTAAGGCAAATTATAGATACGAGCCAAGAATATTATTATCGCTATAATAAGTAAAGAAAATAAGTAGTATAGCCGGAAAAAGAATAGAGAACATAATAAATCTTTATAATTATCTTAAGGAAATAGCAAAGTTGGTATAAGTAAGAATAAAAAGGTACTATAATACTAAGAGATCTAAGGGACCAGATCTTAAGAAGGGGGATAAAGTATAGCTACTATATAAAAATTTTAAGAGTTAACGACTAAGCAAGAAATTAGACTATATTAGACTAGGACTATTTACAGTTAAAGCAAAGATCTTAAAAGTTATATATAGACTTAACTTACTAAAGCAAATAATAATCTACCCTATATAGAATATTACAATGCTAGAGCTAGCACATAAGAATATTAAGCTACTAGTTTATAAGGCAGACACGTATAGAGGCCAAGAAAAAGATAAGTAGGAGGTTTTACAATTTATTAGTTACGAGGACATTAATAACAAAACATAGTATAAGGTTAAGTAGATAGGCTATAATAAGACTACCTAGGAGCCACTAAACAATCTAAAGAATGCTATAAGAAAGGTATAGGAGTATTAAAGGAAAATAGATTAGGTAATATTAATAAGAGTTACTAAAGAATAAGATACCTAAGGGGGACCTAAAAGGAGCAGTTACTAAGGTACTTAGAGTTATTTCCCTCTTTATTAGAGAAGGACCTACTTTTTTATTACTAAGTTCCTAAAGACCTTATTCTATAAATTTCTACTCCTTAAAATATACCTTCTTATAAACTTTCTCTAGGCGAAATAGTTAAGCAGACGCTGCAATACAAGCCTTTAGGGCCCTCTACTCCGCGTTATAAGAACGTTTTAGGTTAGCCTGTCACAGTGCTATAATGCTAATAGGCTGAATAACTACATTGTGGTATAAAGAGGAGAAGGAGGTAAAAGGGGGTATTGTATACAAATAGTATGGGCAGCCGCCAAGGCGCTAGTGGTGGGCCAGCTAATAGTAGGAAGCAGTACGAGACAGTACGAGACAGTATGCGTTAGGACAGTGCCGTGACAGTACTCCCCTCCCTAGAAGGTTTGGTCCCTAAACTAAACAAGTAACCTATTTTTGCTGTAAAGATGTTACTTCCACTTACCGCCCTTAACCGAGCTAATAGCGATTTTCCATGCCGGGTATGGAAAATCTTAATTAGTTAACTTAACGAATAAAATTGGTAGAACTCTATACCGCTACCGCGTGGCGCTTCTTGGCAAAAAACTAACTAATTAGACAACTTTGACTGGCGGTTAAAGTTCCATAAGATCTTAACCACTATAAATTACCTTTGTGGTCGGCCACGGCCTTAGCGTGGCTCTCCCTTATCTTATACCCAGTCTAGGGGTCCTAGCTTCTTAGGGTGTTGTTTATAGAACTTTAGTAGTGCGCGCTTGTACCCTTTTAGGGATTTCTCAGGTTCCCAGGATTTCTCATTATAATATTTCCATTTAATATAATATATTAAGCCATGCTCGTCCATTTATTTATTATATATATTAAGGATCTTTTTAAATTCCCACTTGTCTGTAATATTGCCGTTGTTATCCCTTTTGGCTATTCTGCCTGTAACATTATAACGTTCCTTTTTATTAATGCATGCTTAACTAGAGATCTCTTTAGGGAACTAAAGGCGGACTTTTAAAGTATAGAAAGACTTATTAATATAGATATGGTCTAGGAGGTTAACTACAACTGCTCCTCTATAGGCAGCTAGGACGGGCCAGGGTCCGTCCTAGTTATTATCCTACTTCTTCTTAGGCCGGTTGGTCTTTATATTTTTAAGGCTAACTATAACCATGTTATTCTTTTTAAGTATTATACCTTTATCTTGTTTTATATTAGCGTTGTCTTTATATTATCACTAGGAGATATAAGCTAGGGCTTTAAGCTGGGTTAAGATACGCTTGAAGCGGTTAGCAATAGTATTAGCTTATAGGTACTCCTTTTTTGCATATATAGATAGGGCTGATGGCTGGGGGCCTACTAGTTTAACGCCTAGACGTGGATTATAGCCATAGTTGGTAAAGAATAGTGAGATTCCCGTGGTTTTATTAACCTAGTTGTTTGTAGCAAACTTGGTAAGGGGGAGCTAGTCTACTTAGTTGTTTTAGGTAAAGCTTATAAAGGCACGTAGGTATTTATTTATTGCTGCATTAATAATCTTGGTTTGATTATCTGTTTTAGGGTGCTATGCGGAGCTAGGGCTTAGGATTACCTTTAGGCGCTAGTTTAGGCAACGCCAGAAGTTAGAAACAAATAAAGATCCTTTATTAGAAATAATGGTATTTAGAGTGCCGTGTAACTTATAGACAGTATAGGTAAATACTTTAATAAGCTCCTCCGTGTTTAGGCTAGTAATAGGAATAAAGTGTCTTATCTTTATTAGGCGGTCAACAACGACAAAGATATGTTTATATGTTTTGCTGTTATAAAGGCACTTAGGCAAGTCAATGACGTGGTTAATAGAGATATCGGTCTATGGGCGGACTGGTAGTTCTAGTAGTTTTAGGAAACTGGGTGGTGCTAAGCGTGGGGTCTTTATACAGAAGTAGAGAGCGTAGTCTTTTATAAAGGTAGCCGTGAACTATGAAATACCTGGCCACTAATATGTTTAATTAAGGAGGTCTAGTGTTTTAACGCGGCCTAGGTGACCCGTAGGGCCTAAACTATATGTGCGGTGTATAACTTTTTTTTTTTTTTTTTTTTTATATCCGATTGTATTATACTACGTACAATACTGCGCATGCAGCCTCGGGCTATGGCGCTAT
>Ga0307507_10001874_pt1 | contig 45856 bp, 25 predicted proteins | sample 7_EM_MG_FD_207223 | JGI IMG/M metagenome (GOLD analysis project Ga0307507, IMG submission 207223) | Populus trichocarpa ectomycorrhiza microbial communities from riparian zone in the Pacific Northwest, United States - 7_EM | ecosystem: Host-associated > Plants > Roots > Unclassified | place... | reverse complement strand
GTCTCCCTTTAATAGTTATCTAAATAGGTCCTATTTTAAAATTAATAATACCTCCTCTATAGGCTATCTAATCTCCTAAAATTGTTATAAGTAGATATAGGTGTTCCTTTTATCTATATAGTAACCCCATCCTTTCTACTACCTTTGGTAATATATAGTTCCTAGTTACTCCACTATCTACTAACACTTTAAACTGCTAATCTTGCCACTTAGCTCTTAAATTTAGGTACTAACCTTAAATTCCTTTAAGGGTCTAAGGCTTTAATACTAGTTCCCTCTGGTCCTATACACCTCCCCTTTTCCTAACTATTGGCTACTAGATCCTACTTAGTCTAACTTTAGCCAATACTTAGTTTATTTCTTTTCCTCTATATACCATAGATAAGTGTTCTCTGGGTACTCCCACCACTATTATCCGTCTAGGCATTCTTCTATAAGGAATATTCCTGGTTAAAGTATTAAGTCTTCTTAACCTTGTACTTTTACTGGATGCTAACTATATATATACTTAGCATTCCTAAACTGCTTTTCCTCTGGTGCCTAATATATTCTTACTAGGTACTTCCGGTTCTTATCTTTTAGTGCTCTATATATGTTATATATATCATCTACACAAGCTATCCACAATAGTGTATAATGCGCTATATATTTTAGGTTAACTCTTAGTTTATCTTTATCTTTAAGTTTAAACCTATACCTAGTTAACCTAACTACTGGTATCTTTACTATAGGTATTAAGATTTATTACTTACTTTTCTAGTCCCTAGATCCCTCTTCTAGGTTTCTTAACATTATAATTAATGCTCCTTTAATATAACTTATGCGTTTTTCTATAATAGGTTAGTCTTAGACAACTTTTTTATTTAGCCATATATAAAAATCTGCCTATTTGTCGTTATATTATTGCTTATACCACTTTCTGTATAACTAGTTTAGTATATATGGTTTATCTATTAAAAAGTACCTTATTATCACTACATTATAATATCCTTTAGTATACCTTTCTTTAAACCTAGTTAAAATATCTAGATTCTCTTCTTATTCCAGTTTATCTAACTACTTTACCCTAAGTGTCCCTACACTTGGCCTATTAGTAACTCTTTGCATAGGTACTCTGTCCCTTATATAACCTAGTATAGCTAACCTCTTGTCTAGCTTTTACTTTTGCTATATAATAATTCTTATCCTAAACTTATCTATAGTTTCTTATTTTTTATGTCTTATAGCTAAATCTTTATAGTTATCTTACTTTTTAATCCTAGTATTAACTGTTTAATCTTTAGGCTAAATACTACATTTACCTAGGATTGCTAATGTTCTTATTTATTCTCTAAACTTATAGTTCTTAAACTTGCGTCCTATACTTATTTGTTTATTACTAAACTAAGTTACTACCCTTTCCTATTAGTTTTCGTCCGTTGTGGGTCCTTAGGTATATCTTATCTTATTTTAAAAATCTTAAGCTTCTCTTATCTCTTCTTAAGAATTTTAAGCCTGTGGCTTTTTACCTTTATTAAGTAATAAGCTAGTACTAGCAGTTATCCACTTGCTTAATTTCTTCTAAATATTACTCCTATTATTTTATAAAGCGATGGAAATTATATTTAATAGTGTTATAATACCTATTACTAAACCCTGTTCTATAATAGTCTTAGTCTCTGCTTCTATTTTAACTTTTCTAAGGTCTGTATACTCCTAATAAGCTGCCTTTATTACCTTATTATTGGTAAATGCTTTACCTTTATTAAACTTATTATCTTTAATGTCCAATCTACGAGCTAGTTTGTTAGTTCCTTTAAACTTAGATAATAATAGCTCCTATAGCCAATAGCTTACGCCATACTTAGCGTCCTTATAAATTTAGTATACGTTATTGTAACAATACACAAAACTATTAATTAAACATTCTTTTGTTCCTTATAGTGCACTATTATCCCTCTATATATACGTGCTATCTGTTGGTCTGGTTCCCTTTACTATATAGTTACTTTAACCACCTCTATAGTCTTTGGCAAAATAACCCTGTTTTCTGCAATTTATGCAAGCTCTATCTTTAAACTATCTTTCTTGCTATAGAGTCTGCCTAAACGTCTTCTACTACTAAGATTTTTAGTTTGGCCTCTGCTTCTAGGTCCTTTAATTACTTAATCCTTAACCTCTAGGTTTCTATAGTTTCTTTTCCTATCTTTAGGTTTCTTTAGTACCGCTTAGGTCTATTAGCTCTGCGCTATTCTATAGTTTTTAACTCTATATCTGTTGTTGCGTACTCTGCGCCTTATATAACTATAGAACTCTATCTTACCCTCTCTTAGCTTATTCCCTTTGGTAGATCCTATTATTAATCTTTATTAACTAATCTATTAACTCTTTTAGAGTATCCATATCTTCTATTAGGATAATTACGTCCTAAACTTTAGCCTTAAGTCCCTGTTTATACTATGCTATAAGCGCCTTATTATTCCACTCAACCTATATAGCTAGTGTTTAAAACTATGTTATATACTTAATTGCTAAAGTGCGTTATACTAAGTTCTAAAGCTTTTATTCCGCTATAGTTATGGCTTCTAGGTCTCTAAATATCTATATTAGTTATTCCATGAACCTATTCTAACTGGCAAATATATACCGTACGTCTTGGTTAGTAGTTGTTATGCCATTAGCCTATATTTCCATAAGATATAGTTTAAACTACTTAAGTGCCCTCCCCGTTAGGAACAATTCTGCATAGGCTACTTAATTTAATAATATTACTAACTTTACTCCTTCCTATACTACCTTAAAGTGCATTTATATAAGAAATCCCTTAAGCTTCAACTTCTCTCCTAAAAATTGTTTGATTAAAGGTAACTTAATCTTTACTACTTTAATTCTATTAATGCATTCTTTAAGTATCCTATTATTATCTTATAAGTGATTAACCATTTCCTATAACTAACCTTGCGTAACCACTTAAGAATCCCTATTGTCTATACTAGTATCTCCTAGTCCTAAGGTTATGGCTATTGCCAACGCCGTTGCAACTAGTGCTGCTCTTAGTAGCATATTGTTTAAGTTTATTCCAATACTATAACCTTGGTAGTGAATGTATAACAGAACCTTGTAGCTTAGACTACAGTGGGTTCTATTATTAGGCTGGGTATATAGGTAAGAATAAAACAACAATATAATAATAACTAGTAGAGTAGTTGCCCAATAGATTAACTCCAATTATATTCTAAAATTCACTATAAGGAGAGAACTATCTATAGTAGGGACTAAGGTCCTTTAAATATATAACCATACTCCTAAGAAATCCTCTCTTATACGTGAGGTACGTGTTGTCTATATTAAACATAACATCCCTTTTATTTAACGCAGTTAACGCGTTCAATACCACGTGACCTTAGTTACCATTCCTTGTTATATAGTTCCACTAGATCCATCCTAGACCATACCTATATTAACCAACTAGCTTCCTGCGACTCTTCTCCAAGTAGTTGTAACATTGTACTTAAAGCGTCCGTAACAGTTGTTTAATCTTCCGTAGGGCTGCTACTATATTATAAACATTATTATAGTTGTGACTGGCGGCTGCGTAACTAAGGCGATAAGTGACTTTTTTAAGAAGATCTTCCTGGTCTTTAGTATTGTTTTAGGTAAGAACTCTAGTATATTCCTAGAATTTAACATAGAACTTATTAAATAATTTAGTGGGACTTATCTTTAGGGCACGTAGTTTAGCTTAACTGGTGGCCACTAGGTTATAGTCGTGGTATATTTAGTTAAGGTCCTTAAGGGCTTCCTAGTAAAACTGCTACTTCTAGGGACTGCTAGTCTTCTATTAAGCGAAGAGCCTATTAAATAGGATGCCCTTTGTTCGCCTAATAATATAGCCAATCTTAGCATCTTCTATGGGGAAAAGGTAGGCGCTTTAGGTCAGTTTCTTATTGTCTAAATAAGGTTCTGTAATATAGTTGACATAGTTGCTTGTAACCAATTGGGTTAACCACGTAAGCTAAGCGAGCTCAGGAGATCCATCAAATTCCACCTATAGAAGTAGAAAGAAAGAAGAAGAAATTGATTGAAACTAAAACCCCCCTACTATGATTCTAACACTGATTAGTGCCGTATAGATCATTAAGGTATAACGAAGAGAGGTACTGTCTGATTCTCTAGACCTCTTGTTAAAGGCTAAGAATCAAGGTATTGCTTGCTAAGCCTAAAGGCCAGTTTATGAGGTTACTCGCGCTTCTAACCTGCGTCCATTACGCCTTCAGAATAATTAGTTTGTGGGTGTTTCCACGCTTCTAGTCTAACTGTTAAATTAACTGCGGAACCAAAAGATGGCTACCTCCGCGATGGATACCGAAAAATGGGAGACTGGAATCGACGCGACCGTAACCGACATTAAGGAAGTCAAAGCATTCGTTGATTGGCGTTTATCGATATACGAGGAGAATGGATGGAAGGGATTCGACTTATGGGAGAGCTTTGTCGACGATTTCGAGTCGTTTACAAAGGATATACTTAATGACCTTGGCAAGGATCGATTGAAAAAGATCAGGGATTACCTCCGCGAAAATGGCGTATATATACGGAAGGAGGCAAGGAAGTCAATTGCAGACGGTCTTTTAGGAGTCATTCATGAGCCAACCCCCTCAAAATGGCCTACCGACGACCCTACCGACGACCCTACTGACGACCCTACCGACGACCCTACCGACGGCCCTACCGACGACCCTACCCCAGCTCTACCATCACTACCAACTGCCCCCGTTCAAGCTATTCAACCATCAAATACCCTATCAACCCCAGCAACTCCAACCCCGACTGCGACCCAAGCCACAGACCAGCTTGCCCTACAAGGAAGCTTCGGAAGAGAGATTACCAACTTAGCTAAGCTCTACACGGACGAAGTTAAATACTCTGGCGAACAAAATAACTTTAATTTTAAGTTCAAGATCTTCCAAAACTACTGCCTTTAAGCTGGCGTCCCTAAGCAAGCGTACATTATTGCTATTCCTACTATGCTCCGCGGCCTTGCTCTTAAATACTACTTCACCTACCTTAAAGATCTTAACCTTCTTGAGAATGTATGCATAGGCCTTAGATTATACTTCGAAGGCGATAAATATAAACGCGACATCCTATTAAAATGGAATGCAATTACGCTTAAACAAGTTACTGCTTAAAAAGGACTTAATACAGGCCAAGCATTTCAGATATTAATTAACGAGATGTGGTAGCTATAACGTAGGTTAGCAAAGGACCTCTAAAATAACACAACATTCTACAATAAGCTCCTTACTGCGTGCTAAGACGTACCAGCTTGTAAACCAGCCTGCTTTCAACCCGCTACTACCCTTGCTGGCCTTATTAGTGATATTAAATCCTCAATCGTGACGTATAGTAAACAAGAACCAGAGATTGAATTATTCTATACCAACCGATAATACTACTCCTCTGACTAACAATACTACCCCCCTAATTGTCAATACCGCAATAAGGGCAAAAAGTGCTTTGTATGCAGTAAATCTAGATGTTGGTCTACAAACCACATAAAGGAAGAAAGGGACCGAAGAATACATTAATACATCTCCAATTTTAAGGGCAGCAATGATGATACTGAGGACAATAACGACGACGATAACCAAGGGGATACCTTTACAGCGAGGTTTGGAGCTTCTAACTTCTACCTCAACATAGAACTCTGTCCTAGCTATCACAGCGACCCCAAGGCGGAGGCGTTTTGGACCGAATTTGCGAAGGGAGAAGGATAGAGACTACGGACTTATTTACTAGTATCTTTTTATTCTTTTTCTTATTTCCTAGTTGTTGCTAGTGTCTAAATAAGGTTCTGTAATATAGTTGACACGGTTACTTATAACCAATTGGGTTAACTACATAAGCTAAGCAAGCGCAGGAGATCCATTAAATTCCACCTATAGAAGTAGAAAGAAAGAAGAAGAAATTAATTAAAACTAAAACCCCCCTACTGTGATTCTAATACTTATAGACTTATATCTTCTAGTGGCTATATTCCTTGCGGTCACCCTAAAAGATTAGGGGGTTAGGGTAGCGTATATTAGACCCTACAGTGGCAGTTTAGGTAGGTAAGGTTGCCAGGGGCATAGAGACTTAGGTAGCGTTGTATACGGTAAAGGGGTATCTGGTATTGTTATAAATGTACTTATTAAGCTAAGATTGTAGGTATTTAATTATACCCTTTCTTTCTATAACTATAGTAATGAGTATAATCTCAGCCTTTTTGTTACGGACGCTTTAAGTACAATGTTACGACTACTTAGGGAAGAGTCGGTGGAAGCCAGTTAGTTAATACAGGTATAGTCTAGGATAGATCTGGTGGAACTATATAACAAGGAATAGTAGCCGAGGTTATATAATATAATCTATATAATCTATATAATCTGTAGGATCTATAGGATAGAGTAGATAGAATAAATAGAGCAAACAGAGTAAAGGGATTTCTTAGGAGTATGGTTATATATTTAAAGGACTACAGTCCCTACCCAGATAGTTCTCTCTTCATAGTAAATCTTAGAATACAATTAGAGTTAATCTATTAGGTAACCACTCTACCAGTTATTATTACGTTATTAATTTTATTCTTACCTATATACCTAGCCCATTAATAGAACCCACTGTAGTTCCTACTACAAGGTTCTATTATATATTCACTACCAAGGTTATGGTACTAAACAGAGAAATCAAACAATATGCCACTAAGAGCAGCACTAGTCGCAACAACATTAACAGCAGCCATAACCTTAGGGCTAGGTAATACCAGTATAGATAATAAGGATTCTTAAGTAGTTATACAAGGTTAGTTACAAAAAATAGTTAATCACTTACAAGATAACAATAGGATACTTAAAGAACGTATTAATAGAATTAAAGCAGCAAAGATTAAGTTACCCTTAATTAAACGGTTCTTAGAAGAGAAGTTAAAGCTTAAGGGATTTCTTATGTAAATACACTTTAAGGTAGTACAGGAAGGAGTAAAGCTAGTAATATTATTAGATTAAGTAGCCTATGCAGGATTATTCCTAATAGGAAGGGCACTTAAGTGGTTTAAGCCATATCTTACAGAAATATAGGCTAATGGCATAACAACTACTAACCAAGACATACGGTATATATTTGCCAGTTAGAATGGGTTCACAAAATAACTAATACAGATATTTAAAAACCTAAAGGCTATAACCACAGCAGAACAAAAGCTTTAGAACTTAGTACAACGCACTTTAATAATTAAGTATATAACACAGTTTCAAATATTAGCTATATAGGTTAAGTGGAATAACAAGACGCTTATAGCACAGTATAAATAGGGACTTAAGGCTAAAGTCTAGAACACAATCATTTTAATAGAAGATGCGGATACTCTAAGAGAGTTAATAAATTAGTTAATAAAGATTAATAATAGGATCTACTAAAGGGAATAAGCTAAGAGAGGGTAAGATAGAGTTCCACAGTTATATAAGGCGCAGAGTACGCAATAACAGATATAGAGTTAAAAACTATAAAATGGCGTAGAGCTAATAGACCTAAGCGGTACCAAAGAAATCTAAAAATAGGAAAAGAAACTATAGAAACCTAGAGGTTAAGAATCTAGTAATTAAAGAACTAAAAAGTAGAGACTAAACCAGGGATCTTAGTAGTAGAAGATATTTAGGCGGACTCTATAGTAAAGCCAGTAGTTTAGAGATGGAGCTTATATAAATTATAAAAAACAGGGTCATTTTGCCAGAGACTATAGAGGTGGTTAAAGTAACTATGTAGTAAAGGGAACCAGACCAGCAGACAGCATATATATACAAAGGGACAATAGTACACTATAAGGAACAAAAGAATGTTTAATTAACAGTTTTGTGTATTATTACAACAACATATACTAAATTTATAAGGACGCTAAGTATGGCGCAAGCTATTAGCTATAGGAGCTATTATTATTTAAGTTTAAAGAAACCAATAAACTAGCTTATAAATTAGACATTAAGGACAACAAATTTAATATAGGTAAAGCATTTACCAATAATAAGGTAATAAGGGCAGCTTACTAAGAGTATACAGACCTTAGAGAAGTTAAAACAGAAGTAGAGACTAAAACCATCACCAAATAAGGTTTAGTAATAGACATTATAACACTATTAAATACAATTTCCATCGCTTTATAAGATGATAGAAGTAATATTTAAAAAAAACTAAGTAAGTAGACAACTACTAGTACTAGCTTATCACTTAATAAAGGTAAAAGGCCACAGGCTTAAGATTCTTAAGAAGAGATATAAGAAGCTTAAGACTTTTAAGACAAAATAAGATATACCCAAGAACCCATAACAGAAGAAAACCAATGGGAAAGGGTAGTAACTTAGTTCAGTAATAAACGAATAAGTATAGGATATAAGTTCAAGAACTATAAGTTTAGGGAACAAATAAGAACGTCAGCAATTTTAGGTAAATATAGTATTTAGCCTAAAGATTAAATAGTTAATACTAGGATTAAAAAGTAAGATAACTATAAAGATCTAGCTATAAGACGCAGAAAACAAGAAACTATAGATAAGTTTAGAGCAAGAATTATTATATAGCAAGAGCAGAAGCTAGATAAGAGGTTAGCTATACCAGGTTATATAAGGGATAAAGCACCCCTATAAAGAGTTACTAATAGGCTAAGTGCAGGGACACTTAGGGCAAAGTGGTTAGATAAACTAGAATAAGAAGAGGATCTAGATATTCCAACCAGGTTTAAAGAAAGACATACCAAAGAATGTTATAATATAGTAATAATAAGGTACTTTTTAATAAATAAACTATATACACTAAACCAGTTATATAGAAAGTGGTATAGGCAACAACACAACAATAAATAGGAAGATTTTTATATATAGCTAGACAAAAAAGTTATCCAAGACTAACCTATTATAGAAAAATGTATAAGTTATATTAAAGAAGTATTAATTATAATGTTAAGGAACCTAGAAGAGGGATCTAGGGACTAGAAAAGGGAGCAATAAATCTTAGTACCTATAGTAGAGATACTAGTAGTTAGGTTGACTAGGTATAGGTTTAAACTTAAAAATAAAGATAAACCAAGAGTTAACCTAAAACATATAGTGTATTATACACTATTATAGATAGCTTATGTGGATAACATGTATAATATATATAGAGCACTAAAAGATAAGAACTAAAAGTACCTAGTAAGAATACATTAGGCACTAGAAGAAAAAAGGTTTAAAAATACTAAGTATATACATAGTTGGCACCTAGTAGAAGTATAAGGTTAAGAAGACTTAACACTTTAACTAAAAAAATTCCTTACAGAAGAATGCCTAGATAGATAATAGTGGTGGAAGTACCTAGAGAATACTTGTCTATAGCATATAAAGGAAAAGAAATAAACTAAGTATTGGCTAAAGTTAAACCAAGTATAGGCAGGATCTAGCAGCCAATAGTTAGAAAAAGGGGGGGTATATAAAACTAGAGGGAACTAATATTAGAGCCTTAAACCCTTAAAGAAATTTAAGGATAATACCTAAACTTAAGAGCTAAGTAGTAAGATTAGCAGTTTAAAGCATTGGTAGACAGTAAAGCAATAAGGAACCACATATTACTAAAGGTAGTAGAAAGAATAGGGTTACTATATAGATAAAAGGAATACCTATATCTACTTATAACAATTTTAGGAGATCAGATAGCCTATAAAGGAGGCATTATTAATCTTAAAATAGGACCTATTTAGATAACTATTAAAGGGAGACCAGTTAGAATGTCTTTTAATATCCTACCATTAGGATAGAATAAGGCGATACTAGGAATACCTTAATTATAGGAGTATAATCTAAAGATTAATTAGGTTATAGGTTAAGTTAATATTAAAAATATATAATAACATAAAGTGCGACAGTAAACTAAGTTGGTATAGTACTAGGTTAAAGCAATGTATAAAAAGATAGAGCGAGGCTTAAGTTATATATCAAAGAGATACCATAAGTATGGTAAAAAGTTATAGTTACTAAAAAGTAAGAAGCTGTCAAAGCATATAGCTTAAAACTATAAGATAAAATTAGAAGAGGAAATAAGTCTAAAGTTCTTTTTAACCTATAAGCTTACTAAAATAGAGTTAATAGCACTTAAGGAGTTTATCTAGGAGAACTTATAAAAGGGATATATTAGACCATTATAGTTATCAGCAGAATATCCAGTACTATTCATCCTAAAGAAAAATGGAAAACTTAGGATGTGTATAGACTATAAACAGTTAAACAGTATTACTAGGAAGGATAGGTATCCTTTACCCTTAATTAGCGAAATCTAAGACAGAATAGGCAACGTAAAGATCTTTACAAAGATAGATCTAAGATAGGCGTACCACCAAATTAGAATTAAGAAAGGCAATAAATAAAAGGCAGCCTTTAGGTTAAAGGAAGGACTATATAAGCTATTAGTTATACAATTTAGACTTATAAACATATTAGTAACGTTCCAAAAGCAAATTAATAGTGTGTTAGGAGAACACCTAAATAAATTTATTATAGTATACCTTAACAACATTATTATCTACTTAGAGAGTAAGGAAGAGTATAGAGAATACATTAAGTAGGTTTTAAAGAGACTATAAGAAGAACAGATGCTAGTAGCAATTAAAAAATGCAAGTTCTTTACCAGGAAAACCGATTTTGTTAAATTTATTATTAAACTAGGCTAACTTAGCATAGATCCAAAGAAGATTAAGGCTATAGTAAATTAGCAAGAACTAGAGAACATTATATAGTTAAGATTATTCCTAGGGTTTTACAATTACTATAGAAGGTTTATAGCGCAATGGTTATAGGATATTAAGCCATTTATACAGTTAACAAAGAAAGAAGAACTGTGGGCATAAGGAAAGAAATAATAGGAACTATTTAAGAGGATTAAAGAGTTATTTACCTAAAAGCCAGTTCTTAAGATCTATCAACCAGGTCTAAAGACAGTTATAGAAACAGATATATTAGACTTTACACTAGGGGCGTACTTCCTATAGAAATATTAAGATAGATAGCACCCAGTGGCATACTATAGTTAAAAGATAACACTACTAGAGTTAAACTATAACATCTATAATAAGGAGTTATTAGGTATAGTTACAGCACTTAAAAAATAGAGAGTATTCTTATAAAGCATAAAAAAACCATTTATAGTTAAGATAGACTATAAAAACTTTACAGGATTCCTAATAACAAAGGAACTTAACTAAAGACAGGTTAGATGGGCGGAAATGCTTATAAAATACTATTTTAAAATTCAGCATACTAAGGGTATAAACAATGCACGAGTAGATACTCTAAGCAGAAAAGCTAAACTATAAAGTAATAAAAAGCTATCAGGAGCTTTATTACAAAAGGATTAAGACAAATTAATTAGGTATAATTATCTAAAGATTATAGCAACTAAGGAAAGTTAGATCTATAAATTACTAGAGAGTGATTAGATATAGAAGATCTAAAAAGCATAGGTAGAAAATCCAGACTCAAAGCAATATAAAAATAGAGAAGTAACGTATATACCTAAGTCTATTATAGGAGAATTTATTAAGGAATTCCATAAGGGAATAATATAAGGACATAACAGAGCTATAGGCTTAGTGTTAAGACTTTAAGAGGAGTATATTATTTAAGGAATTTAGGGACTAGTAAGATAAGTTATAAAGAAATATCTAGATTGCCAAAGAAATAAACCAACAAGGTATAAGCTATATAGAGGGCTACAACCTATTAAGACACTAGGAAGACCATAGGAGGTTATATTATAGGACTTTATTATTAAGTTACCAAAGTTAAGAGATCCTATTATAGGACAAGATTATAACGTGATTTTAGTAATAGTGGATAAGCTAATAAAGTAGGAATACTTTATAGCATGCACTAAAGAGATATTAGTAGAAGATATCGCTAGAATCTATATAAAAGAAGTGTTTATAAGATATAGAGCACTAGATAAGATTATATTGGATAGAGATCTAAGATTTATAGTAACATTTTAAAAAGTGTTTCTGGCAGAATAAGGAGTTTGCGCAGTAATATCTATAGCGTATTATCCACAGACAGACGGATAAATAGAAAGACTAAACTAGACACTAGAATAGTATCTAAGGCATTATATTAATTACACATAGAATAATTAGGTATTATTATTACCAGTTATACAGTTTATATATAATACAACACCACAAGAAGAAATGGGGACATCACCATTTAAGGCGAATTATAGATATAAGCTAAGAATATTGTTATCGCCACAATAAGCAAAAAAGACAAGTAGCACAGCCAAATAAAGAATAGAGACGTTAATAAATCTTTATATAGACCTTAAAGAAACAGCTAAACTAGTATAAGAACGAATAAAAAGGTACTATAATATTAAGAGATCTAAGGGACTAGATCTTAAGGAGGGGGATAAAGTATAGCTACTATACAAAAATTTCAAGAGTTAACAACTAAGTAAGAAGTTAGACTACGTTAAACTAGGACCTTTTAAAATTAAGTAAAGAATTTTATTAGTTACGTATAAGTTAAACCTACTAGCCAAAATAAAAATCTACCCTATATAGTATATCGCAATGCTAGAGCTAGTACACGGGAATATTAAGCCACCAGTCTATAAGGCAGATACGTACAGAGGATAAAAGGAAGATAAATAGTAAGTTTTAAAGATTATTAGTCACAAGAATGTGGATAACAAAACATAATATAAAGTAAAGTAGATAGGCTATAGTAAGACTACCTAGGAACCACTAAGCAACCTAAAAAACGCTATAGAAAAGGTACAGAAGTATTAAAAGAAAGCAGGTCAGGCAATATTAATAAAGAAGAATCACTAAAAAATAAGTCACCTAAGGGGGACCTAAGAGAAGCAATTGCCAAGCTACTTAGAGTTATTTCCCTTATAGAAGGAGAGCCAGTTCTTTTATTACCTAGCTTAGACAAACCTTATTAAACAAGTTTCCACTCCTTAGAACAAACCTTCTTACGCACTTTCTCGAAATAAAGTAGACGAGTATAAGCAGAGGCACGAGCTTTAAGGGTATAATACTCCTCATCTCTTACCCATTTAGTATAAGCGTGGTCTTTGTCCTGGAGATAACAAATCTCGCCCAAGGCACTTAAGAGCTCAGCATTAAGTTTTACAGCGGTAGATTAAACACGAGACCCTATAACAAGTTACTTAGGGAACTCAAAGACTGTTAAAAGTTATAGGACGCGCACACTTAGCATTAAAGATAGAGCGAACATCGCAAGACAAATAAACATTTGCTTTAGTGCACTCTAAATAAGAGGAAGGTTATTAGGCAGAAGAACTTGCTAGCACAATACAAACTAACCCCTCTTTCGCACAACGAGAATATGGAGACGGCATTATCTTACCTAGCGATAGTATGGAGGAAACCATACGCGCACAATAAAGGGTTAAAGAAGAAGAAGAAGCTTTAGGTATAATAAGCAAGAATATTAACCAGATTAATTAAACAGACATTATACCTCTAGTAGACAACTTGGAGATATTAGAAATCTTTAAAAACGAAGATAAAGAGGAGGGAGATAGTATTACGGACGCTTTAAGTACGATGTTATAACTACTTAAGGAAGAGTCGGTGGAAGCTAGTTAGTTAATACAAGCACGGTCCAGGATAAATCCGGTGGAACTATATAACAAGGAATGGTAGCTGAGGTCACATAATATAATCTATATAATCTATATAATCTGTGGGATCTGTGGGATAGAGTAGATAGAGTAGACAGAGCAAACGGAGCGAAGGGATTTCTTAGGAGTACGGTTATATATTTAAAGGACCACAGTCCCTACCCAGATAGTTCTCTCTTTGTAGTGAATCTTAGAATACAATTAGAGTTAATCTATTGGGCAACTACTCCACTAGTTATTATTACGTTGTTGATTTTGTTCTTACCTATATACCTAGCCCATTAATAGAACCCACTGTAGTTCCTACTACAAGGTTCCGTTACACTTTTTTAATTATTGGACGTCACGTTTAGACACATAGAGGTCATCTTTAATCTCTTAACATATGTTGTTAGCGAGCGCCTTATAAGCTTATAGGTCTTAGATAATATTATAATCTTAGGCAGTACGCATTTTAGCTTATATAAGCTTTAGATAGTAGTTCTATAGAAGGCGGTAGTATTTATTAGGTTCTTATACTACCATTTTTAAAAAAGTCTCGGCGTCTCATATCTTAATCTCAATAGGTAGTAGCCCTTTAGCTTATTTATCCGTAGTTATATAGTTAATAAAGGATAAGATATTATTAATGTCTACCTTATTAAGGTTATTATAGTCTTTTAAGCCACTAGGCTTCCCTTTAGGGGTTAAGGCTATAGTTAGTAAATCAAATCCTCCTAGAATTAATTGGCGTTGTGGGTTTAATATAGGTATTGGATTATTCTTTAAGTTTAACATAGTGGCTAGTAAGGAATTTCGTCTTACTATTATCGGTTCTTTAGAAGTATAAGGTGGGAGATATGCTGCTTCTGGCAGCGCCTATAGTATCGTGGAGACGTAGAATTGGTCGTAGGCTGAGCGTTGGTGATAAAAAAGGCGCAATGTAATGTCACGGGACGGGGGCAATGGCTACAGAACGTATGTATTCGGGGAGTCTACAAGATGTTGCGCGATTAATCGTAAGGGTCGAGGGCGTAAGGAGGTGATATACCTACGCGTAGCTGACGTAAGCTATACGCAAGGTGTACGCAAGAGTTATCTCAGTAAGCGACTCTGTCAGATAATCTGTATTCTCTAAAGGCGTGGGTCACGTGCACGAGTCACGTGCACGAAGACACGTCACTGAAGACACGTCAGATCAAGGTCAAAAAGACACGATACAAGATCATCAATCCATCAACCTTTTTATTAATGAACTCATCTATCTGAATTTCGTAACAGTTATAAGCCCGGTCCGCCGACTTAAAAAGCTAGTCAGCTATTACTCAATCATTTAAAGAAATTCTACCTTATCATCAGACTCTGACACCTCATCGTCAAGGACGCAGACTCTAACAGAAATCCTATTACAAGTGTTACAGAATGATCCTAACGATAAGGACGATCCTGATAACGAATTCCATCTCAATTCCCCTCTGCCTATCAGTCAAAATGACTCCACTAACAACAAGTTCGTCGACTACGATTATCCTTAATAAACTAGAAGACTGGGAGCAATAGATCTGGCAACTATAAGCCCTTATAGATTAGCAAATTTGGGCCTACGTTAACCCAGCTATAGAAGCACCTTAAGAAGGTCTACTTGAAAAACCACCTCTTCCAAAGGTTACAGACTTCAATAAGAATGCAACTATATATGCACAGCTCTCGACGAATTAACAGAAAGCGTACGAGAACAGTAGACGATACTATGACTAGGACATAAGGTACTTCCTAAAACAGAAAGAGTATCTATAACAGATATACACCCAAATCACGTCTATAGTATTGATCCAGAAGAAGCTATTGCTTAACCCTTCCTTAATAGTTAAAGAATGGCTATCCCAATTAAAGGAGAACACAGAACCTACCTTATTGTTTATTAGGAAGAAGGTACAACACTAATATACAGAAGCCCTTAAGGGGTTCAAACACTTATCAAAATTAAATTAGTGGTTAGATTAATGGGAACATGTAATAGTACTAAGAGAGAAGTATAAAATCCCTTAAATATCCGATGGAATCTGGTTTCAAGATTTAGCAGAAGTTATTCAACCGTTTAGCGACGCCTACTGTATAAAATACACTACCGAGTTAAATAACCCTTAGAAGTCAAGATCTTCCAAATACCACAGAGTAGCAAAGGAGCTGCAAGAAGGACTTAGAATACCCTTAAAGAAAGCCAATGCTACTACAAGAGGGAGTACCTTTAATGCAGACTTCGTAGAGTAAGCCATAATAGATCACTCTGATACTACTAAAGGTCCAGGGAAAGTAACCTTAGCACACACTAGACGCTTAAAGAGAGCCAGGTTACTGGTAGACAAGGAGACATCCCATAAGAAGCTACTACCCGTGTGCTTGGCGTGTGAGAAACAAGGACATTCCCTTTAAGACTATTAGTATTTATTTAAAGATAAGAAACCCAAAGGAGTTATAATTAGAGATACTCGCATTAAAAGGGTGCTAAAGAAGGTAGAAAAAAATAAGAATCTTACTAACCAAGTTATAAAGATCAGACTTAAAAAACAAGAAAATAAGGCTTAACAACAATAGAACGAGAAGAGTTATAAGACAGTTAAGATCAAGGGAGAAGCTAATATGATATTCCTAAAATCATATTACACCGGTTAACTCCATCCACTAAAGCTATTAACTATTCTGGACTCAGAAACCACTCTCCATATCTTTAATAACCTCTCTTGTTTTTATAACTTTAGGAAAGCTCTAAGACACAAATATGTCATCGCTAGCAGTTCAGAAGTGCCTATACTAGGCTACGGCGATGTTACCATCTAAGTCACAAAACTAAACAAGAGCAAGGGAATCCTATATCTTAAGGACGTTGCCTTCTATACGGACTTTAATACAAATCTAGTGTTGTTCCGTCTACTTTGAAAGCGAGGGTACTTCTAGGATAATAAAGGAAACAACAATCTTCTAGTTTAGAAGGACGATATAATCCTATATTAAATGGCAGAACGTTACAGATAACAGACTATTGAATACATCCAACTAGGAAGTCTATTAGCGTTCAATATAAGCTAACTGCTACGCCGCCAACGGAAGCACAGAGTATCGTTAAGAGACATTCGCCCAGATGCGAAAGGTGATGTATAACTATAGCATCTGCGTCTAGGTCATCCAGGACCTATAAGCCTTTATTATTTAGGTATTAACACCCTAGGAGTTAAGCTTTAAGGCCCAAAGATAATGGAATATTAGTATTGCAGTCTCGCCAAAATCAAGCGTTAGGTCTTAAGAAGGTTCTTAAAATAAAACATTAATAAACCTTATCTTGACCTCCATATTAACTGGACTGACCTTAAGGAAGCGTATGCGGGATTTATACGAGTTATGCTTATCCATAATACCTTTTTAGGAAGAACCTTCCTATATTTTATAACAACGCATAGCGAGGAGAAGGAGATACTACGAGTACTTAAAGATTTCATCTAATGGATTCGTCTGAGGTATAACCTCAAGGTTAACACTATTAGGTTAGACAATAAGCTAGGGAGAAGGAGAACCCTTAAATGGCTATAGACCTAAGGGATTACCTTTAAGCCTTTGGCGCCATATACCTAAATACAGAACGGTACCGCTGAACGCTTAGGGGGTGTAATTATTAAGAAAGAACGTGTAATAAGAATTACTGCCAATTTACCACATAACCTATGGAACAAGATAGTTAACTATACAGTCTACCTTTGAGATTGAACGCCACGGGAAAGCAATGGATGGAAATTGCTATATAAAAGGTTCTATACCTACCTAGCAAATGGGAGATTAAGAAAACCATAATTGGCGCACCTAAAAGCCTATAGCTGTAGGGTGTACGCAATAACGTTAGATACCTAGCTAAAGAAGAAAAGACTAAGCAAGCTAGATCTACGAGCCCATATTGGCTACCTTATTGGCTATAACTCTACCAATATCTATAGGATCTGGATCCCGCATAAAGGTATCATTATCTCTACTAGGGATATTATCTTTAATAAAAAGACGTTCTTTGATGGCAAGCGAATGGACATCTTAAAGAATCTACACGCCGAATTAGATATGCTAATTGAGAAGATTTAACTCCCTAAGACCTTAACTAAGAACGAGGTTCTTCTGGAAGATAATAACGAAGTATTTAAACCATTAATTCAAGAGGAAGACAACGACGTTAATAAGCCAGTTTGAACCTTTAATAACTTAGCAGATCTTAAGCTTGCAAGAGCTCTTAAAGACGCGTATTATACGCCACCTCTAACAGAAGAAGACGAAGAATCTCCATGTGCCTTTCACGTTAAGTATCCTACAAAGTCAGATACTGATTAGGACACTGTCAACCGAGTAGGAGATAGGTTTTACACTTAGGGGGTATTTAACGACTTGGTTAAAGACTCATTTAAGGAAGCCGGCAATAATAGGTTTAAAGACTTTGTCACTAAAAGGATCACCTCAGCCTATTAAGGCGCCTTTATAGCAGGAAGGAAGTTTAACCTTAATAGTTAACTTAACGACAGCAAGCTGAAATCAGGCAGAATACGTAATATTAGATTATATAGGAAGAACTTACCTCCGCCACCTTAGTTAATTAAGGACCTTAATGCACACCCTCTTTAAGATCAGTTCTAAGAGGCTTAATAAGCTCACCTCTAATCCCATTATTAAATAAGGTCGTTTTAAGAAATAGATAAGAAGTATGCAAAGGGACAGCAGGTCCTTAGCTTAATATAGGTGTTCGTCTATAAGACAGATAAGTACAGATTTCTCCAGAAATGTAAGGCACGCTTAGTAGTATACGGAAATTAACAGGCCCCAGGAGACCTACCTATAAGAGCTACTATATTAGCTAGTATAACCTTCCAAACCCTTATGGTAATCACCGCAAAATTCGACCTAGAGATAACACAGATAGATATAGTTAATGCGTTTATCTATTGCGATCTCGACAAGGTTGTCTATATAAAGCTACCACCAGGGTTTAATAAAGGAAAGACAGATAAAGTACTGCACTTAAGAAAAGCCTTATACAGACTACAACAATTACTACTGTTATAGCAGAAGAATCTTACGAGCTCGTTAAATAAATTGGGCTTTAAAGAGGTACCTTAGGAGCCATGCGTCATGCTAAAAGGTGGAATAGTCGTCTTCTTCTATGTCAATAATATCGTCTTCTGTTATAGAAAGACAGATAAAAAGAAGGCTTAAAAAGCAATTAAGGAGCTAAGCAAGAAATACCAAATAAGTACCCTTAGCGAGCTAAAATAGTTCCTAGAAATCTATATGATACGCAATTATAGCCAGAGGCTCCTATAGCTATCCCAGGAAGCCTATATTAAGAAGATAGCTAACTAGTATAAGATAGATCTCAGAGGGCGTCTTCCAGACACTCCTATAGCAGAATTGGAACTCCTTCCTACTAATCACCGTATAATCCGTCTGACGCGTCCGTCCCCTAATACAGACCTATTAGTCCGTCCTATATCCCTACCAGCTTCTATAATGCTATATCAGAGAAAACTGGGTTTAGTACTTTATGCAGCCACTATAACGCGTCTGGATATTGCTTTTATAGTATTACGGCTGGCAAGGTTCAACTAGGACCCAGGCCAAAAGCATTATTAAGCGGCAGACAGAGTCATCCAGTACCTATATAGTACGAGAAGCAGAGCAATCTACTATAGAGGAGATAAGGAAGAAACGAACAGTAGAGGGAGAGATAAAGGAATACGCAATAAAGGACGAGACGATAGAAGAGACGGTAGAGGTAAAGCGCAATCATTTATCTGTACCAGCGATGCATTATTCGCGGATAACTCCGTTGACAGAAAGAGCTCGCAAGGATATATTATAAAGCTATTTAGGGGGCCGATTGCCTAGAGAGCAAATAAGCAGGGTATAGTGACAACGTCAAGCACAGAAGCTGAGTTGTTAGCCCTATTACAGACAGTAAAGGAAGCTATCTTTATTAGTAGGCTGTTTAAAGTAATAACGTTACGCCTAAACAAGCCCTTAATTATTAAATGCGATAACATATAGACGCTCTAACTAATTATGGAAGATATGGCAAAGCTAATCACAAAGCTCCAACATGTTAACATCTATCAATACTAGCTATATCAGGAATACGCAATAAGATAAGTATGATTTCAATAGACAGTAACAAAGGAGATGATTGCTAATAGACTTATAAAGGCCCTGCCTAAGCAGAGGTTTTAAAGCTTCATTAATATAATCGGGATGGTGGATATTAAGGAGCAGCTAGATAAGGAGAAGCAACTAGAGGACCTAAGGGACAGTATTAAAGCAAGACGGAAGGATTCAGATGAGATTACGGTTTAATTAACTTATTAACGGACACGAGAAGGTGGCTAGCTTTGACCTCAAAGAGCTTAAAGCTAAGGGGGTGTGTCAGATAATCTGTATTCTCTAAAGGCGTGGGTCACGTGCACGAGTCACGTGCACGAAGACACGTCACTGAAGACACGTCAGATCAAGGTCAAAAAGACACGATACAAGATCATCAATCCATCAACCTTTTCATCAATGAACTCATCTATCTGAATTTCGTGACAGAGTCCCGTGACACTAGTGTTCGCGTACGGTCCAACTATCGTAGAACCTTACCAGCCGAAAGGATATAATTTCTGCTTACTGTCTAGCCTTTCTCTAGTAGCAACTCTAGTATAGCCTCTTTATCCGCCTAAGTTATATATATAAAGGTTTTATAATACTTCCATATCTTACTCTATATCGTATACGGTTCGTAGCCTAATACTAAGCTCCTTAGCAATTATATTAGGCCACTACCTAAGCCAGAGGTATTCTATAATCCGTACTCGTTTTAAAGAAGGAAGGCCGCGAGGACGCGTATAAACGATATCCATAGCTACAAAAACACCAAAAGTTAGTATATAAGCTCTATTTTATATATAGACTTAAGCCTTACGCGTAAATTAAGTAATTGCTGATAATAAAGTTGATTGATTGCAGGTGTTAGCATCTCCGTGTTTTTGGCGCGGGAAAAACGGGGGAAATCGTGCCAAGGATTGCGGGAATTTACGCATACGCTAACTGCGCATCCGGGGTTGCGACTTGTCTCCTTTAGGGGCCAGCCCAAACCAACAGAGTCTTTGTCAAACCAAATATTAAAATCTTGGAGACACCTTGCCTCCAGAAGATGCTGTGGCAGCACTTCCTCCGACTGTTATACGATCAGGTTTACGAGCAGGTTTACGAGCAGGGTTAAGGGTTAGGGTTGACTATACGATGACCTCCTATCACGGGATTCCCCAGGACGCAAGCAATCAATATCCTCAATCTCCAAGTCTCACCGCACAAGCTGTTCGACTAACTCATATCGTTGCCGTTCACCACATTCTACTAGCCATTTCGAGCACAGCACAGCAATGCAGAGCTGGATTACATGGGCGCTGGAATTTGCGCAGTTTCCTAACGCTTGGAAAAATTCTAACAGTGCCGTGGTTTCTTTTGCTTTACTGGGGTGAACGCTCCATCTTCAGAAACAGTGTAGATAGCTGCGAGTGGAGCAACTGGGAGAATTGGGTATGTTGCAGTATCCTAAACCTTCCAGTTCGAGTAATTAATTATGGACCAAGGCTCCAGATGCTTCGCCTCACAGACTCATATTCATCGCGGATCCTCAACTAGTAGACCCTCATACATACCCTGGCCGACCCTGGCCTCTTTCAACACTCACCGTTCGCCATACAGATATCTACTTGCGCCGCTCGTACTCGCGTATTCAAAAAGTTTTATATCCAGATACAATCTTTTTCTTAGGAGACCTTTTCGATGGCGGGCGAGAATGGTCGACACGGTCAACCACAAGCCCAGAAGTACAATGGAGGAAGTATGGAGACAGTTTCTGGCTAAGGGAATATGACCGTTTTGGCCGAATATTCTTTAACCATTGGGGAGATGGTGGGATGACACCGAGACCTGGTCAGCCAGGACGCAAAATTATTAGCAGTTTGCCAGGAAATCATGACCTTGGGTTCGGAACCGGCATTCAAGCATCAGTCAGAAAGAGATTCAATGCGTATTTTGGAGATGGGAGCCGGATTGACGTTATTGGGAATCACACATTCGTGTCAGTGGATACAGTTTCATTAAGTGCACTAGGACAGCCGCAGTCTGTTGAGGAAATATGGCGGCCCACTATGGAATTTCTGGACAATGCGCAGGCACAGAAAAAACGAGCGGTGATGCGGGAATTGCGGGTACAGCAAGGTCTTGCACCAAATCTACCGTTCAAGCACGCTTTGATAGATACCAAGGATCTGGCGAAGGCTGGGTTGCCGCATTATGAGGAGACTGACGCCGAGTTTCCTACGATTCTACTCACCCATGTGCCGCTGTATAGATCTGAAGGAACGCCTTGCGGACCTTTGAGGGAACATTGGCCACCATCTACCCCACCGAAAGGTCAGACCGAACCTGTGGACCCAGACGAGCGCAATGCGATTGCGGTACGGGGAGGGTATCAATACCAAAACGTCCTCACCAAGGAAATATCCAAGGACATCACAGAGAAGATTGGTAACATTAAGTACGCATTTTCGGGAGATGATCACGATTACTGTGAGGTTGTACACCGCGGATACCCTTCCGCAGGCGCCGGCATCCGCGAAATCACTGTCAAATCAATCTCATGGGCCATGGGGGTCCATAAGCCTGGCATAGTAATGCTTAGCTTATGGAATCCTGTTGACAACCATGGCAACCAAATACCCACAAAGGAGAGCACCCGCTTTCCTACTGTTCAGACGCACCTATGTCTACTCCCGGACCAACTCGGCATTTTCATTCGCTACGCTCTCCTATTCGGCTGGACAATCACCCTCCTAACGATACGGGCGGTGCTAGTAGCATTTGGTGGTCTAAAATCCAGCCTCACTGATGCTAAAAGCCCCGTCCTACCTGTCTCCGAACACGCCTCCTCCGCTGAAACAGAGAAAGCAGAACTCTACTCCCGCCGTCCCAGCTCCCCAGATGGCATATCCTCAAAGTCGTCTACATCTTCCGATCGTGGAAAGCTCGCCATCCGTAACTCCAACGCGCGGACACGCAGCGTAACCCCTTCCGGTGGCTATGGGCTGCCTGCAGCGCAATTGAAATATAATTATCCTTTGATTCAGCATGCTGGATATTTCCCGCTAGCGAAAGGCGCCAGGGAGGTTGAACAGTGGGATACTGTCAATACTTGCAGCAAGAAGAAACCGAAGAAATTGAAGGGATGCGGGCTGTTCTTTGCGGAGTTAAAGCGTAGTATCATACGGGTGGCATCGGTGGTATTCATATGGTATTTTTGGTTGACATGGAACGGGTAAAGATAGCTGTCTAGATCTCATGTTTATCAGATGTAGAATACTATCAGCGATCTAGTATTGAATTGTATGAAAACCCCCGCAAAAGTGTGGTATTAATATTGCTGGGCATGCAAGCCCCGCTCTCCAAGCTTCTTGGAACTCCGCGCCACTTCCACTTCAACTTTTTTGCCCAGTTGGCCGACAAGGAAACCCTACGAGAATTTCTCCAGCAGAGATGTCCGAAGTTGCGTAAATAATTTTATTGAGATATTCTTCGATGGTTGAACGTTTATTTTCTCGCATTTCATAGCCAGTATGCCTCCGTCAAACGACGACGACCTATTCGCCCGCCTCAATACCCTAAAAAAATCCCACATTAGCCTCTCTAATGCCCCTATTATACCGTACTCTACATCTTCCCCCTCTCCTCTAGCCGCCCACCAGCCTGATGACGATCTAGCTGCGCGATTTCGCAGGCTAGGGAACCTCACTACCAAAGACGCCAATGCCTCGACCCCAACTATTGCGCCTGGCGCACCAAGTTATTTGGAGGGGATAGCGGAAGGATTAGGAGGCGACATGGATCATAGTGAAGAAGATGAGAAGAGTTTAGAAGAATTATTGAAAGAGCTGGGGCCTGGAGCGAGGTGGGACGTTAGTGGGAAGGAGGAGGTCGAAGTAGGGAAGTTGATTCAGGAGGCTCGGAAGATACTACCGGAGGTCAAGGAAGGTAGTACGAAGGATGGGAAGGGAAAAAACAGTGGTCATTTTGGAGAGTCTGGAGGGGAGCATGAGCGAGATGAGCAGGATGAAGCTACGGATGCCTTAGACGAGCAAGGTGCAGATGAATATATTGCTCAAGTACTTGCAGAGCTAGAGCTCAACAAGAAATACGGCAAACAAGGAGAAGATAACTTGACTTCTGAGAGTGACGACAATAGTGACGATGGGCAAAATAAGGGAACCTCTAAGGATCAAGCTGAGCAGGAAGGCAAACGTTCTAAAGATTCTACACGCAAAGGTGCAGATATGAAGGGCGAAACAAGCCCGGCTCTCGGCCTTCCTACACCTCCCTCTGCACAACTCGTTACTCCTCCGGCCGCTGAAGAAGACGACTTCGACCGTGCGACTGCAATCGAAGATGCACTAACTGCTCGACTTAATGCACTCTCCCTCCCTTCTGCGCCTTCCTTTTCACCATCTAAGAAGCCCATCAAGGCCACCAAAACTAAAGCCAAAACCCATTTCACGGACGAAGATATTGATAGTTGGTGCATTATCTGTAATGATGATGCTGCAGTCAAGTGCATTGGGTGCGATGGTGATTTATATTGCAGACAGTGTTGGCAAGAAGGCCATATGGGGGAGAGCGCCGGGTTTGACGAGAGGAAACATCGCTGGGTAAAATATGAGAAGGGGAAAGGATGAGAGAGGACATTCGATGTTCACAGACTCGATTTAACCATGGATTGGTTCAATATCTCAGTACAGCGTTGCTTCACTCTATCAGTATCTCCAATCAAGGTCAATTTAGCCATCGTAAGTTTCTAGTCCTTCTATTCCCATCATTCGAGATCACCTTAGTTGACTCGCTAAACCGCACCCTTAGATCATATTCCAACACTTGAAACAATGGTCAGACCCAGGCCTGGTCCACCTATCCTTGGCCGCTGCTTGATGTCCCTTTTAGTTTATGTCGCTGGGAGGCGTCTTGTGGTTATTGCAAAGCTGGTCCCTTCGCCCGTCCCCACCCCCTTCAGGATCGCGTTTCCGGGGATCATCGCCCATTTGACCTACAATCACTATACTGCGGGAAAGGGCCTGTCGTGGATGGAATGCAAGTATTTAATTTCTAATGATTGGGTCTACTCCTCTCACTGTTTCCAGATGTTTGGATTGTGAAATCCATCGAGAGCAGCAAGGTATTCTAAGTACCGTATCCAACTGGAGAGCCATGGTACTCCCAGAACGGCCAATTATAGAAGCGAGTATGCGGGCTTAAATCATCGGTATCACATTGTAGCATGACTAAGTATCCTACAGATACGACTATACTCCATGTGTTCGATGTATCCATATTCTATCGGTTCGACGATAGTTGGCCTTCCCCCTGGGCTGAAATTCAAATCAGGCCTAAAGGAAATGATCACACGATCAAACTCATGGGCATTGGAGCGCGACCAATTTTGGCGGAGCCTCGAAGAAGAAAAGCTGTGGTTGGCACAGGCTCTGTCATTTGACTCGGTTGCCAGCCGGACTTGACGTCCTATCGCTGATGATATCCGACTTGCTATTCATCGACATGCCTTTCTCAAAACACCCAAAACTATAAACGAGACGAAATCTCGCGGTCTTTTACGAGCCATACTCATTTTCGTCCTGACAGCTAGCTTAGCATACGACGAGGTGTGGGGTCGTTTTATGAAGTACATGGAAATGTTCGCCTGAGCGTGAGTAGGAGAGGGCCGAATAGTTGATATACTTTGTAAGACGCCTGAGTATATCCTTTGGGCTCACAGATTAGGTAGATTCAGCTGGCTCAGTTGCTCTCCAGTTGTAGTGGTATTGGAATGTTAGATGGCGATGAATCGGCTTCTATCGCCTAAGTCTCCTATTTCACCATGAATGCCATTAACTTCACCCACTTTACCTTCACTCGCAGATTGCTAAGAGTCTCCCATCTTCTATCCAACCTCCCACGCCATCTCATCGCTGTCAAACAGCACCGCGCCTCCCACCATACCTGCCCACCCTTTCCCTAACCACCCTCAAGCCTGGCCGCTCGCCGGCCAACTATCGCTTTGCCGCTGGGAGCGTGCATGCGGCTACTGCACAGAGAGCCCGTTCCCCGACTTCAGGAGCTTACACCTACATGTACTGGACAAGCACACCATCCCGGGATGGCGAACCATAGTCGTCAAGGTGGAGGAAGAAGGCGAGGACCGTGAGACGTGAGCCTCCACATACACCCCCCAATAGTAGGATAGGAGAAAGTCCGATACAGCCACTAACACCCAGCAGAGCCTGCGACCGCCCAACCGCGCATCCCCCCCCCTTGGCCTTGCCAACCAGAAAAAAGCCAGCGGCCCAAACTCAAAGAGCCCCAATCAAAAGAAACTGGTCCCAAAGAACCCAAACGCTACCCAGCAAGCAGCTAGCAGGCACCCACGACAGGCGCAAACAAACAGTAAGTCCACCCACCCACCAACAACCCCTCCACCGCAAACTAACGCCCTCTCCCTCTCTCCAGCATCCCTTCACCAACCCGCGCCCACACCCCCAAAAACCCACCCACCCCTCTCCGTCCTCCTCGAAGTCGCCTACCGCCGCGCCCTCCGCGCCGCGCTGCGCACAGCCCTCGTCGGCGGGCTGCCTAGCGCCATCCTTGGACGAGCTGTACGTGCAGCTGCTGCACACGGCGCCGGACCCGGCCGTCGGGACGGGGGCGCGGGCGGTGGTGGCGCTGTGGTTTACGGAGCTGAGAGGGGTGCGGGAGCGGCTTAGGAGGGAGCTGGAGGCCGTGCTGGCGTTTGCGAGGGGGGTGCTGTGGGATGATGAGGCGCTGGTGGGGCTGTCGGGGGGATTGCGGTGGGCGGGGTTTTGGGAGTGATGGGGAGGAGGGGGTGGTGTCGGTTCTGGGGTTGTAGGGTGGGGAGGGTTTTGGGGAGGCGCGCTCTTCCAGAGCCTGGGCGGTGCTGCGGCTATTGGGTCTGGGGCGTCGTGGGGTGTTGCGTAGTGTCTTCCCTAGTGTCTAACTTATCAACATGCATTATATACAGAAACACAAAAGTCTCTGTAATCGACATGCCAAGCTGTAGGTTCTATCTTCTCATTGCGCGCTCTACAAGCATTTGCGTGTTCGGTGTGAAGGAACAGACGATACGGTCGATGCGAAGCGCGGAGAAAGTAGTCCTAGTGCTGATGGTGCTGGAAGTATACGTGATTGGAGCGAAGAGGATTGTGTAAATTGCAAAGGTCTGAGATATTACTTGAACTTCAGGTACACGTCCTTTCACGCACTAGTAGATCTGATTCCATTCTTGAGCAATGTTGCTAACCGTCTCGTAGGAGTGGGGTCGCGAACGACCGTATCGAGTTCATCAAAGTCCATAAGTACGCCCAATCGTTAGCTTAGAGCCTTGAAGAGATTTAGGTCGTAGGTGTGGCTTCAGAATGCTCTTGAAGGCTTCGTAATTCGAAGTCAGTCACATCTGCGCAGTGTTAGATCGATACATTTGCAGGTTAGCATGTTACGCTAAACGCGGCTGTTCGAATTTTCAAGTTGTGGTTTATATCCTCTATCCAGCGTCTGAGACAGGCGAAAAAAGCTTTAGGTGATCAATATCACTACGTCTGTGAAGGGTTCAACATAAATGTATGGTCTTAGGCTTCAGCGTTCAGCGTAGATTGCATTTTTGGTGGAATAGGATGATTAGGTATATAGAAGATGTGCTGAAGTCTTCTATTCCACATCTACGAGTGTGAATGCTGCAACAAAGGGAGTTGAAGAGCCTCGAATAAGGAAAGTATGCGGGTACCAGACGGTGTGGAGAGCAATGCAGATGTCTAACCGGTGGGCGTAATTCTGCAAGCAGTTACCAGCCCCCAAGTTTCTCTCAACAAATAGTAATCAACCGAAATAGGTATGCTTCGTTTCCTGTAGTGCTTTAGGCTTGGTAAATGACGGGTGGGGTATTATTGCCAGCCCATTCGTCGAGACTTCACCGGTCACGTTCCCGCAATTGTCACCGACTGTTCGTTCAATCTTGAACGTGCATGAAAAAAAGGAAGTACATGTTCTCGAGTTCGCTACCACCTACTGCAAGTCAGAATATATCCGATGGGAGTGCGGGTTCTATGCTGCGAATAAACGAGGAGGCGCGGGCTGGACACGGGCGACTTAGCCACTTCCAGAAACCCTACGGCCAACGGCCAACGGCCCGGAACGCCAGCACCATCAGCGTGCTTTTGTTTTTCTGCAAACGCACTTATCTTATTTGTAATCTGAGACATGCGGGAGAGACTGCCATCTGGGTGATTATGCGATAATATGCTGAAGAGACATTGGTTTCATGATCTAATATGACAGAGGACTGCTTGTGGAATCTCCAAAGCTAGAGAGAAAATGAGAAAGAGATCAATCACGATGAGCTGTGGGTCTCCGAGAATTGTTCTCGCAGAACTGAGACATACAAGAAGCTGTAATGCAGAGTTAAATCTAGAACGACTTGAGCTGGGAATCGTTTGAAATTAATCACGTTCTTGTGGAGCAAATGGATGGTACTCTGTATTTTGGCGAAGTGGATAGTTATCTTCAGTTATGTCACATACAGAGTTGTTGTTTGGGGTGCTAAAAGAGATAAAGCAGGTGCCAGATTTCGACATGCACGGGTGAAAGGGATTCGGGGAGAGATGGGGACGAATATGGACAAGCTCGACACTACGAGACTCGGGCGAAACCGTTGGTATACTCGCAACCACCCCGACTAGGCCTATAGCAGAGGTATCACAAGCTTAAGGCTGGAGTTGGATAGATGGAAGAATACGTGCGCTGACGAGGTAAGCGCAACCATGTCTCAACGTGTGGATGCATCTGTGTTTAGATCGCAATGAAATCTGGGGCAGTCATGGTCCTGGAAAGAACATGGATACCGAGGAGCTCGTTCCTTCGTGAGTTGGCTTGTGATTATTTTTCGAAGGAGTGCATAATTTTCATGTGATTGTGAACTAATAATTCCCGCCTCGGCTTGTGATGGTGTTGAAGCACGTAGACTGCGGAATGTGGGGAAATCAAAATCTAATCGGTTAGTTCAACCCTGTATGCAGCTCAAGACTTTGCGAGTAAAAGGGTCATCCATGTTTTCCAGGTGGCTATTGAAGACTGGGTTTGGTTGTGCGCCATCTTGAGTTACAGTACTAGTCTCCTGACACGTGATCACTTACCAAAATCACCACAATTTTAAACCGCTGTACTGTAACAGCTCGTTCCACGACGCTAAAGGGCCAAAAGGCATATTATTTGATTAAGAGGAAAAGCGAACAGCTAGATATATATGGACGTCGCGATTTATATAATATATGTAAAGTTATAAAAATTAAATATACTTAAGACTCTATCTATTACTTAAAGGCCTTTTATTAATTTTATTAATTAAGCTTTAATTATATATTTACATTTTATAAACATTATAAGTATTATAGGCGTTATTATAACTTTATTATAATATATATATAAAAATTAATTAAAAGGAGAGCGTTAGTTTAAAAAAAGGTATAATAATGGTTTAATGATAAAAAGAGTCACTTAAACTACTTATTATAATTAATTAGGCTAACGGGGTTAACAGGGTTTTGACCGCTACCTGGGTTATGACCGCGCTAGTAGACCGCTTTCTTTTATAGCTAGCTTATTGTCTAAAAAGTATACTACCGCTCTAGGCGTCAAGCAAACTTCCAAAGTCCGCCAAGAAGGTGGCAGAAGAAGCTGCTCTGCTAGAGGACCCCCAGGAAGGGTAGGAGGACAATAATATCAGCAATCTAAGCGACGAGGAGTCATTAGATAAGGAACCCGAGTTAACCGGCGACATTTGGGGGCCTATTTGACGAATTTTGGTGTTCAAATCGGTCATAACCCAGGGAGCAAAAACCCGTTAACCCCGTTAACCACATTACGGTAATAGCCGCTATCAATTATTAAATGGGCGATATTAAAAGGCGCATAGATCGAATAGATTTAATCTAGAGGGAATTTGCAACCGAACGAACCTTAAAGCTCTGCACGGATCTCTACCGTCTACTAAAACGTCAAATCAGGTGGACTCGATTTTTACTGGGTCGAGTCAGGTTTTAAATGGCTCATGTAAAAATATAAGGCTGGATAGGTGGGTTGGTGGTCAGAAGGACAAAACAATATAGGACTGTATATTTTCTTACAATCCGCTGTCCTCCCCTCCTGTCTCCTAGATACCTCTTTAATGTTGGGGCTCCTGGGCTCTCCCCGGATCCTCTTTGTCCGGACTAGCTCCGGCTCCCCTAGGTTGGACCCGATTGTCCCAGAGTAGGCCCAAATCATCTTGGTCGTTACAGCTCGGGTCTAGTTACGGGTTTTAGACCCACCTGCTAGGAACCCAACCCAAAACCCAGTGGGTATTACCTGAGCTATTGTGATGTCTAGGCCTAGGTAAGGATTTAAGTATATAGTAGTGTTCTTATTAACTAATTCACGCGATACTATATATCCCTTAACCCATCGAGGTCCTCAGAGGAAGTGGTCTGTGCGCGAACACCAGAATCAAGACTACACGGGCATTAAATTCAGCTAATCCGATTGGTAGACTCTTATCGATAACATGAGAACCAATTTCAACGGGTTAAGGAATAGCAATTTTAGGCTTAGGTATATTAGCCTTTACTGTAGGAATAATTCTAGCTCTTATAGCTTCTATAAGCTTAGCTCTAGGCCTTCTATTTCTACTGGTTTGAGCGCTAAGTCAGTCTGTATCCACGACCATAGGAGGATAACCTAGTTGCTTGCCACAAGGATGACCAAGTCCAACCCGTGTTAACGAGTCTTTCCCATGCGTCAATTTGAACATCTTTGGGGCGGATATAGGTCACTCCTAGTTTGAGACGCACCTATCAGCGCCGAGGGATAGGCAAATGGGCATAAATTCACAACGAGCGATACCATGTTAGTTAGGAAGCTCCTCCACTTCCCGACGGCATGGAATATTTTGATGAGGATGAGGCAATTTTGATATCGTTCTTTTTTCCGGATATGGCGTGTCCACCGCGGCTCGGCACGTGTCTTGGAGATGTCTCCGAGCGTTGTGGAGTGACTGTAGGTCGCTGACTAGCTTCACTAATAGACTTTGCGACAGAGTTGCACAATCGTGGTGATCGATGTGATAGCACACAAGTCTAATTTGGTGAGATAAGCTAAGATTACTAAAATCTTTGCGGGACGGAAGGGTTGTGTGCCGCGTGGGAGTTTTAACGGTTGGCATGACACGGTTGATGATGGCTGGAAGATGGCTGGATGGTGGCTGCCGTAGAGTTTCGAACAACATACCGATGTCGAAAAAGACCTAGCTTCTTTCTGGAGCGATGACCCGAAGAAGAATGTCAACCCCGATAGTTGGCGGGCGTTGCGCAAACTTCTCCTGAAAAATTTCTACGCTTCCAGGATTGCTCTCAAACCGGAGTGAGAAATCTACTTTTAGTGGAGTAGAAGCGCGATTCTGGATCGTAGACGCAGTGGGACTTGGGGCATTGTGGCCTTTTAGGTGTTTTAGGAGTAGAGCTCCGAAACAAGGGCGCGGCGAACCATCTTGACGCTATCTGGTTGTTGGAATGTTTTCAATACCATGAGTTCCATAGGTTGGATAAAGCGAACGGTTGGGTTGTGGTAGTGAAACGTCGCACGTGTAAAACAGCTAGGAGCAATCGACCAGCCAAACGGAATATGGGTCTCGACACGCCTTCTAGAAGACCCGACAACCACACACCTATCAACGGGAGAAAAGCGCAGGGATGGGTTAGAGGTCATGCAGGAGGTCTCGCAAGAGGTCTTGAAGAGTAGCCACTATTGCCAGGGAAATTTATTTGACGACGACGATGACGACCACCCACCACTTTTTGTGACTTCAAGTGGTATCATCGATAGTGGATGGCAGGCAAGTCAGCATCTTGATCCCGAGGCTTGTTTCAACGTCTGTATTGTCATGCGTTTACACCACCGCTGGAGGGTTGAGACACCAGTAGAGAGTGCCGGTAGTCGACCATTGCAGGCGGCGTAAAAGTCATGGATTTTACACGATAAAATCACTACCCGGCGAACTTATCCCGGTATAAAGGAAGCATTGAGCGTCTTGTCCGAAAAGGGATTTACATCCGCTGCAAGCTACCTAAGAAGGCGTTAGGAGAGGCGAAAGGACCGTGAGTCGCGAGGATCGACGCTTACGAATTTGATGCAGGAACCTCAGAAGTTTTGAGCGACGCGGCTTGGAGGGGAGCTGTCAGGGGTTCTTTTTGCTAGCCCAAGTGCTTCGTGACAGATATTGGCGCTCTGACAGAGCGCCCAAAAGGGGAGTAGCCAAGAGTAAGCAACGACAGAGGAAGAGTGGCATGGTGGGTTGAGGAGATTACACCACCCTCTGGGGGAACGCGACAGAAGCAAAAGGGCGACATGGATAGAGAGGCATATCGACGGCATCCTCTTAAACGAGTAATAAAGCAGGCCGATATCAATACTCCGCATTACCACGCGTGCTGGGACTGCAGCCAATTCGAAAGGTGATCAACTGGGCACCCGCTTTCAACGCGTTCATTGGGCCGTTTGACGCCCTGCCCTAAGCGTGACAGCGGGGCGCAGGCCATGACTGACGAACAGCCTGACCCAAAGGCAAGGAGTGATCAGCTAACGCCGTGGGAGCCGCCTTGCCTTGCCAGCCTGCTCACCCCGCCCTGGAACTGCCGACATGGGATGCACGACACCCGGGTCGCTGCTTGACTGCCACACGCTGCCCAGCGAAAAAGATAGAGGCACGTTGCGACTATTATGCGCTGCAGCCTGATTCGACCACCATTTTTCAAGATTCTATCCAGTCGATGGCGCAGCTGCATGATAAAATATTGATTTTCGCCCACGTGAGATGCGCGAGCACTGACACCGCTGGTACGACTGGCAATTGGGAGTGTCGTGGGAAGCTGAGACCTACGTGGGGCTGGACTCTACGCCACAGGGAATGCCGCTCACCAGTCGCCTCACCGTGCCCACAACTTCGGCCAGGCTTTGGCTTTTCTCCAGCTGCCTTGCGGTGGTGCCTTGAGACCTGTCAGCGCGTCTCGATGGGGGAGCAGCCTAGATCGGCCAGAACGGGAGATTGCCGTTGAGTCTGACGATGCATCATGCTATATTACCCTTCTTGGATTATCGTCTTGCCCAATGGAATTCCCGCTGCTCTCAACCCGTCGTGTCGCCCAGTAAATTCGCGGTATTGATGGGGAGTCGAGCCCTTGCAGCGTCATGCGTAGCCGGTAATAGTGGCAATGGCAATTTGGACAGGAAACGTGCCCGAGTCTGTTGTGTGGGTCGTGCTGCGGTTACGCTAAAAATGCTGCCCGGTCAATCAGAAGGGCCCAAGGGCTAATCGGCTATCGGCGTCGCGGAGGCGTGCTAAAGCGACGGCACTCGCGACCACTGCCAGAAAGTGCTCTGCCGTTCCTGACGTCTAGCCCCTGCTCCGCCACCAGCTCGCCTGGCCTCTCACCATGCTTACTCTCGCTGATGACCGACTGCGAACCTGCCCTGCCCTGGGCGACAAGGGCTCCGGCATGCTGTGTTTGGGTGTGCTGGGATCATCCGTTTTGCTCCAGCGCCGGATCCTAATGTCCTTTCAAAGTAGCTGGCCTATGCCAAGCTCCGCGCAGCCCGCTGCCTATCTACATTACTCTACCCCATCCCGCATTTCTGACATTCCCTTCGCTTTTGGGTTACTTTGTTCTGTTCTGTTATTCAAACTCTAAACTGCTCGAGTTTCACCCTCACTTACGCAACTGTCCCCTCCATTCCAGACCATATCGATCCCGCCCACGAATCTGGTTTCGTTCTTCCGTGATCACAGTCATTTCTCTTCGTCTCTATCGTTTGCGGTTTCATCTTCTGTATGAAATAGTATCACCACAAATCTCCTCACCCACGCCCTTGACGAAACCGCACAGGTCTCTGCTTCTGGAATCAATCCCGCCGTAGCTGCCACCAACTATCACCTGACAGAAGGGACTTCTCTCCTTTTGCCTATAATATCTTTGTAGGACGTCGAGGCCCCGGATGCCAATCAGATATCCGTCAATGTTGCACTAAGTGCAGTCCTAAGCTGTTCGTCGACGAGCCTGGAATTGGAAGGGCTAGGAAATGGCGAATGCAACACATCTTCGAGGGCTGTGCCCCGCTCCATTTTTCGACAATGCCAAATTCGGCACGGATGGTGGATGTAAGTTGACAGGGAGCGAAAATATCACCACCCACAAACTAACACCGTCAAAGATATTGGGGGTCGGCTATGTGCGATTGTACCTCAAATAGGAGCCGACCTCACCTGCTGTTTACCCTGCCCAGCAACCGATTGGCTTTATCCAGACAGTGAGAACAGTCTCTCCAAGAATCCGTTTTTGGGGTCTTTCTAACATAGCCATATAGCCTTCAAAATATATTACCGAGTTGCCGAAGGAATAAACATCGTGGGACTCGCTCTATGCTTGTTTCTACTACTATCGTTTGTGTTTCTACCTACGGAGAAGACGCGCCGGCATTATTTGAGCTATTGCCTGATTGTAGGAGTGATCTTTCTGGCGGTGAGTAATTTTGCTTGAATATTATCAACAATGCTGAGTCTTTGGTAGCTGGGATTCGTCGTACCGTTGGGAGTTCAACCTGATCAATGTTACGACGTAATTACGCCAAATGATATGTACTCGAGTCTAACGTGTGCTTTCTCTGGCGCATTCATCGTCGCAGGTGGCTTGTCAATCGACGTCTGGAGTAAGTGCAGAGTACTTCAAACAATCGAATCCTTGCTTATTTTTTTCCTCCGCTCCAGTCTTCATAAGGGCTCTTTCAATGCACCTCCAGATTTGCTGGGATGTGATGCCTGGAAAGAAGTTCTTCTACGCTGCTCAAATATTGGGCTGGGGGATTATCGCCGTCTTTTTCACCGTTACCATGACATTCACGGGAGTTTCATTCAGATTCGGAGATGCTTGCCACGTAAACTCCCTGGACTCGATGAAGGATTTCTGGGGTCCACTTCTTGCAATCGCTGGTATCTCCGCATTGTTCCAAATGGCCACGTGAGTAGCATTCTTCGTCTCCTATCTTGCAACAACTAATTCTTTCCAGATTCACGTATTGCATCAATGTGTATTTGAAGAATATGTGGAGTGACGAAAATACGGAAACTCAGAGCAGCGCCGGACTCCCATCCTACACAGCTTCAAGTTTGCGAACGCACTCGGCTCGTGCAGTTTACCGACGAGTACGCAAAGTTGTGTGGCTTCAATGGCGCGGCATTGCTATTGTAGTCTTTATTCTGGTCGACGTGATCTTCTTCTCTGTCGTCTTTGTCTACCTGAATTCCATCGAGCAGTCGGCTTCGAGGAGTATTGCAAAGGTTGAGCCATGGTTGTTCTGCCTAGTCGCCAATCCGAAAAATAGAGAGAAGTGCTTCAACCTGGGTCAAGAACAGTTCGTCAACATGCAAACCGTCGTTGCGATCTTGATGATGTTATCGGTATTTCTCCCTTAATTCCTTCTATCCTCTTCAATTTAACTAACAACTACCCAAAGTTCGTCGGCATTCAATGCTTCCTACTACTTGCTCGCTGGACTATCTTCAAGGCATGGCTTGAGTTCTTACGAACGAAATTTGGCTCAAAGCGCGAATTCGTATCACTTGACGCAAAACGTTTCTCATCCGACGCGCGAACTTATGAACTTCTCAAGATTGGTAACCCGGCCCTAAAATCTCCCGAAACTGCTGTCACCAGTCCAGCAGCTAACGCCTTTGACACCTACCGACGCTCTTTGTCGGGGACGCCAGACTACTTCGACAAGGAGGCACAGCGAGAGTACCGGAGTCCCACTCTCAGCTTCTCAAGTCCTCGCGCCCCATCCCAGGTTGCTATGCGTGTTGAATGGGATCCACGCGCAACACATGCGAGGGGCGGGCTGGGACTGCACCCTCCTGCTGTTGAAGATGATCACGACGGCATGGCCAACAAAATATGAATATTAATATAACCTAGGTAATATAGCCTGGACAAAAGTCACATAACCCTTGGATTGCTATATGCGAGCATTGGAGTTGGGATTGGGATCGACACGAGTCGGATCAAACTCAAGCGAGGAACGCTATAGGAGACGGCATGGAAGACCAAAAGTGATCTATGACACTATTTTGCCGCCCGCGGGCACATGAACATTGGAAACATATACCCGAGATGCAAATCGCCATATCTTACCATTTTCTCACCAGTCGGGATTGGAGTACTAAGACTTGGGGGTTTCTCGTTACATTTCATGGAACTTGGGTACGGATTGGCCATAGCGACGGAGTTTAATGATTGGAACGTAATCGGGAATCAGCGTGAATACTATTCTCGTCTTTCATTCTTCCCCTTTTCACCATATAACTTCACGTATCACTTGCTCACTCCTTTCATGGAGCCTACCATCACCTACAGGGCGAGTCTTCACAGTTCTCACCTACCTGTCCTCATAAAGACGGGTGAAAGTCCAACGGGGTTCCTACCCTTGGTCACAAACATATACTGTACGTGGAGCGATCCGCAAACCATAAAGTTGTAGAATACCGCGTGCATAAACTGCTCAAATGAAAAGGAGACACTTCCAAAAAGCCATAACGGTCGCTCGCTCTAGCTTTTTGGGTAAAGTGATCTGGGCAAGGCCCCTTGACCGTAAGCAAATTTCGGCGAGTGTCCTGAAATACGAACGGACACCCCCATCCCTAGCGCAGAAACCGGGATTTGGGGCCGTTTGAGAACCGCAACCGATGGTGACTAGTACCTTCTGCCCCTTATGTACTCCTGGTCTTAATACAGGTGATTCGATAGCGAGATGCTCACGTGTATACTCATGCCGTGGCCAGGTCTTTAGGAACACGCCAGTGTGTTCGTAGCTAAAGTAATGTGCAGTTTCAATAACGTAATTTGGCAAGATGGTGCTGGCGACGCATACTGACATTTTTTTAGACGTTGCACATCAACTGTTTCTCGACAAGCTATAGCTCCTATATATCAATTAACTGTCGAATAAACAACCTTCAAAGAATAGCTTTAGGGCATATTCCTCTACATAATTGCAGCTTGTTTAAGTGATAGGAAATCATTTCATCATTCCACAGCGCCTTGTTAGGAGAGAGCGTTTGAGCCAAATCATCATTGTTCTTCTTGCTCTTGTTCCTTAATATCTGACCGCTTCCTCTCCTCCATCTTCTTCGGCCAAGTTTTGATCACATCTACTTCTCAAACCTGGGCTATGGGTGGTGGACCTGAAGTCCAACGTTGAATCCCAAGAAAGACGACTTTCTCCTGTGCGTTCTGCCTTGGTCAGAGCCAATGTGAACCCTAGAGAGAATACAGAAAGAACATCCAGACTTCGAGATTAAATAGAATGTGGAAGGAATTCCTAAAGGTAAACATATCTTTCTTTAGTGAACGTGATACACCTCAATCGTGACATATCATTATCAAATAAAGTTCTCTACTAGCTAAAACCCCGGATACCCAATTTTTATTAGAGAAATATGTAAATTCATAGAATCTACATCAAAAGTTTCCTCAGTTAATATCTTCCCAGAGCTCTATGCCCGCGTCACAGTCCTCTGCACTCTCCTTCCTCCCACCCCCAGCGCCGCGCCGCACCTCTCCCTAATCTAATTCTGGGACCAACCACATCGTCTACCACCCCATCTACATCAATTCCAAGATCCCGCTGACGACGGTGTCTGGGATTCACGGCCCGCAGATCGCCGAATGGGTCATTCTGACTACGCCGGTGCAGAGACCAGTACAACGCACTCTATGAGGCCCCGAAGTGGAGGGAATGGGTCCATGGCGGGGGTCGTGGTGTACGAGACATAGTATGCTGGGGTACGGGAGTATTGGACGGTAGGGTGAGTAGAGTGCTGTTCCTCCAATCCCTCTTCGCCATCATTCCTCAGACAGGCAGACAGCGCAGCGAGCGCGTCGTCCAGTCAAGAGGATGAGTCCCGCGTTCGGTGGGTGCGTAGGAGCTGGCGGGTTTCACAGCGTCGCCACCCTGATCGGGCTCTCCGGGCTTCCAGAACGACATGCCGGCCCCCGCGTGTCGCGATGTGTCGTGCGGCGAGCGAGTGAAAATGCGGGCGATGCGAGACACGGCATGGCCGGCCCCAGCACGAGCTCAGGCAGGATGCGCATCCCGGGCGCCCGTCTCCCGCCACTCCCGCATCACGTCGCACAATCGCACATGGGCACAGAAGCAAGATGCACGCCTCAGCCGTGCCGATCGTTTGTGCGCCGCACTCCTGGAGGATTGTGTTCGTTGCTGACGATCTTAATTGCCATTATGCAGGTCGTGCGCGCGTAGCTAAGGCGATGGGCAGGGATGTTATCGCTTACACTGCCTCGCCGTGCAGAACGCCAGGATCGAGGAAGCACAAAGGTTTTATTGTGCCGGGCACCGGTGGTCCCAACGGGGAGATACCGAGTGCCTGGTATAGTGGGCTGGAGAAGGAGAGTTCGCAAGAGTTTGAGGCAGGATATTGACTTGTAGGCCGTTAGTGTGCCGTTGACGTGAGTGGATTCTATTTTGGGCTTCTCTACTTCTCTAATTTCCTTCGTGGGGTCTGATTTACCCTTTCCCCTTTTTTGTAAGAAAAGGGAAGATGATGCGTGCCTGATGTCGAAAGCTTTTAATTAAGCACCTGGGGTTGCCTCAGCGAGCTACCAATAGATTTGCGCATTGTATATGTGACAAAACAGTAGAAGGCGCCTCGCTACCACCTCATAAGGTTCATGTGTACAAAATTCTGCTGATATCTTTTTTTCTTATACTTCCCAATTCATTTCTTTCATTTGTAATTTAAGTCACTCTGACTGCCTGAAAGCAAGGAAACACCGCCGAGTTCGCCCTCCTCGCCGCCTCCAACCCTTCTCTCACCTACGTTGCCAACATCTCACGCAGTGCCATCAACCAGCCCGCCCTCGTCTCTGCTCTGCACGCCAACCAGCTGCGCGGCGCCGCTCTCGACGTGACGGATCCGGAGCCTTACCGCCTGATAACTCGCTCTGGAGCACACCGAATGTGGCCATCACGCCACATGTAAGTGGGAGCAGCGTTAACTACGCGAAGAGGGCGTTCCAGGTGCTCTAGGAGAATTTGAGGAGGCTGAGGGATGGAAGGAAACTGGTAAACAAGGTAGATAGGAAGAGGGGGTATTAGAGCTCGCAGAGAATGCTGTAGATGGAGCTGAGTGTTGTTGCCTGTGGTGCTTCATTAGCGCAATCTATCTTAGCTTGATGCAAACCCGACATGGGAACGTAGGAATATAGGAACGCGACATACCGACGTACTGACGTACCGACGTACTTAGTATATTTCTTAGGAGTTGGATTGTGTATTTAAGGACCACAGTCCCTACCTTAGATAGCTTCTCTCTTTGTAGTGAATCTTAGAATACAACTGGAGTTAATCTATTGGGCAACCGCTCCGCCAGTAGTGTTCACGTCGTTGACTATTGTTTACCTACATACCTAGCCCATTAACAGGTCCACCGTAGTATTTCCTATAAGGTCTCGTTGCAAATATACTATAAAATATTATACAAAGAATTAAGGGAATTAAAGACGTAAAATAAAAATACTATATATAGCAAACTAAGCTATATATAAAGCAGGATAGAAATCAAGAAGAATAAGAGCTCTACTAAACTTATAATAGTTATTAAGTTCGTAATAACTTAGATTTCCAGCCTAGATAAGTAAGATATAGAAAATACAATAGTAAGAGGCCAGCTGCAGATCCGCTAGCTGAGTCTTTGAATACTTTGAATTTGGGCTGTCCGGGTCTGTACTCCGTCCCCATACCAAGTATAGTAGCAATTGTGTTGAACGGTAAGGCCAGCGTTGCAAGGACGGTCAAGAAACCAAGACCTCGGTTCTGAGCATTTGAAGTCTTGCCTTCGTGAACTGCCATGAGTGACATGATGAGAGATACGCTCTGCGTGATTCGGTCAGCGTTGCGGTGGATGAGTTCTTGTACTTGCTCGAGGTCGTTCTTGATGGCGGCTGAGCTTGCTGAGCTGGAGTGAAGCCAATAATCCGGAATGTGGCCGTCAAAAAGCTGGAGCTGTTCGTTGACTAGGTTTTCGAACTTTTGGATGCGGCGACGCATGATGAACAATCGCTTTAAAAAGGATTCGAAGCTATCTAGGTGGCCCTTTTCATGTTCTAGTCGATATTCGATAGTGTTGAGGTCGCGTTCGACATATGCATTTACAGCAATCCACTCGGAAGCAATAATACGGTACAGGTCTTGTAAGATTACCAAAGGCCCGGGGACAGCGTCAACTCGTAGCGCGGGATTCCAATCCAAACAATGAACGAGTGAAGATAAGTATGTATCTCGAGAGTCGAGGTTCTTGTTGCCGTCAAAGGCAGGTGGCATAGGCCGAGATATGAAAGACCGATACTTAGAGTTCTGTCTCTCTCCGCAATTTTGCTGCTTGGATTCAAAGGGTGGATCGAGAAGAATGATACCTTGATAATACTTTAGCAGCTCATCCAATTACGGTGAGTGTAGTGATCCGCGTATCTAACCTGTCTGCCAAGGCTTAGATTTATCTCCATCAAACCATGCTGCGGCTGAGTGACGGGTCATTGCGGCCGGGTAAAACCTTTGACCTTCTAGAGGGATTGGAATGTGACCGCCTGCAACCCGTTCAACATTGCTTTTGTCTTGTTCGGGCTCTATGTGATCTGGTAATTCCGTGGGTGACGTTATCGGATCCGTAGGTTGGTACTCCCTAGGGCCGATGTAACGAATATGAATGTGGTTCATATCTCTTTGCACTGAGCGAAGTGCGGGGAGATGTTCCTCGATATTTCCAAGGCGGTACCAGGACAAGGACTCGATCTGTCGGTGACTGTTCTGTGGGAGTTTAGTCTCGAACAGTTTGACATGCTCCCAGATTTTTCCGAGGCGAGCCCAGGGCAAGGTCTCCATAACTCTGGAATTGTGCAGTGAGTGTATAGGGTTGAATTCTGATAGGAGCACTGCGTCTAGGTAGTCAAGAAAGAATTGAGGATCGACTTTGCAATAGTGCCCAATCAAGGCAACTACATTTGGTGTTATATTTTCGACGATAAAGAGCTGATGATCATTTGGGTCGTTTCGGTGCTTCAGCTGGTTCTCGAGCTCTAATTCGTTTATGTCAGATTCCTTGCTAGGCACGCTTCCATTACGGAATTTAATGGCAGTTATACGAGCGGGAACATTCGTTTTCGAGTGGAGGAAGGTATCAAGTGGTTTGAATTTTGAAAGCCTTGATGCTGTTATCCGCAGGAAATTCTTGTACTCATTCTGCGGGCTAGTCAGGGTGGCGGTATCGGTCAATGGAGAAGCCATTCTCTTGGATGGAACGCGATGATCGGGTTAGAAGGTCGTAAAGGTTGGGGTTAGACTTGCAGAATCCACTGTTAATAGCCCTACCAGCGGTGGATTTGCTTCTTCTATGCAGTTTATTGTCTCTGCAAGCCACATCCACTTTGGGATTTCAAACTTACCAATGAGGCTAATCAGGCTACATTGAGATCACGTCTGGAAAAATGAGGGGTAAGTTCTTACTATTAACATTTGCTAATGCTTTGTGTCCTCATTCAGCGCAGAAGGAGCTACTGTAAGTTACAGTGGCTAACAGCCCGCATGCAGCTGGGCTGCCTGGCTGCGGGGTCCTGGATCCTGAAACCGTATATGCAGAAGCTACTTATATAAATCATTCGTTACGCACCGAAGACCTCATTAGTCTGTTATTCTATAAGGCGGGCGTATAGAGTTTACACTAGTTCACTCAGGCTCCTGATCCCTCCACCTCTCCCTCACCCCCTCGACATCGATCCCGCAAACCCTCGCCTTCTCCACCACCGCCCGGGCCTTCCCAACAACCGGCACATCGATCATCTTCCCGTCCAGCGTCCACGCCCCCCGCCCAGCCCTCTCCGCCTTCTCATCCGCAACCACGACCCTTACCGCCCACTCGACCTCCTGCTCGCCCGGCGAAAACGCCCGCTGACACACCTCGACCTGCGACGGGTGGATGACCTGCTTGCCATTGAACCCCAGCCCCTTCCCGTTCGCGCACTCCTCCTCCAGCACCTTCTGGGCCTGCGCGCCCGCGTACGCCGTGCAGACGAGATCGATGGTGCTGGGCAGATTTGCGGCACGCGCGGCCGTCGCGACGGCGGAGCGCGCGTACAGGAACTCGGTCAGGCCCGGGGTGCGCGTCAGCGAGAGGTCGAGGGCGAAGTCCTCGGCGGCGAAGATTAGGCCCGAGAGGTAGGGGCTTGCGGCCGTGATGGCGGGGAGGTTCTGGATCGCTTTTGCGGACTCGATGAGTGCGATTATGCGGATGGGGTTGGAGGGAGAGGCGGGGGAGGAGGGGTGCCGTGATGGGAGGGCTTGGCGAAGCACGTCGGTGACGAAGTGGAGGTCGGAGGCGGAGTTGCACTTTGGGAGGACGAGGGCGTCGAGGTGGGGAGATTTGAGCTGCGTGGTGGTGCGCTTGTTAGCTGGGGTGCTTCGTAGGGATTGATTCTCGATTGGGAGTATTGTAGATGCTCGAGAAATGGGCTTTGTATACCACTTCCTGTAGGTCGTCCAGTGCTAGTCCGCTCTCTACCGAGTTTATCCGTACTGCTTGCTCTCGGATCCCAGCAGCTCGTGGTTGCTCAAGTAGATGTCGGAGGTTCTGCCGTGCTTCTGCTTTTTTGCCTAGAGTGACGGAGTCTTCGAGGTCATAGGCTATACAGTCGACGTTTAGACCGCGGGATTTGTCGAGCATTTTCTTCGAAGAGCCGGGGACTATATTCTTGTTAGAGAGAGGAGTGGTGGATTGGGGAGAGTGAATACCATAGAGGAGGGCACGGCGAATTATTGGAGCGGCCATAATTATAGAGAAAAATTAGTAGAATGATTTACTAGGGAAAAGGAGGAGGGGAAATATATATACAAATGAAGCAATTGGGTGTTCGTTCCGCTCAGCTCAGCTGGTGGTAAGCTCGATCCCTTTTACCTTTTACTTGGCACAATCGGCGGTCTTTTGAAGTTCGCTTGACGCTAGAGCGGCAGTATTCTTTTCAGACAATAAGCTAACGTAGGTTATAACGTGATCCACAAGCTAGTGGCCCACACAAGCAAGTGGCCCACCCCACCCAACACGCGACGCGTTATTCAACTACCACCTAAATGGCAGCACCACAACAGCAAGAGGCCCTTTTTCGAGAGGGCAGAGTCGACCTAGGCGTTTAAGCTATCTCGTGCACAAGCTGCCCAGAAGGGGGCAGTAGAGGGGCAGCAGAGGCAGCGGCTGAGCGACCGCAACGGGCAGTGCGCAAGTGTAACATGTGCAAATCAACAGAACACACAGCACGTACGTGCCCTAGACGGCAGGCAACTAGCTAGTAGATAGCTACACCAAATACAGTTATTTATGGTTAACTAATTGCATCGTTTTACGATCGCGTGTTTGGTGGGGTGGGCCACTTGCTTGTGTGGGCCACTGGCTTGTGGATCACGTTAGGCTTTTGACAGTTGGGGGGTTTTTGACGGTGTTTCCTTACCGCTTGCCTGTTTAGGCTTAGCGATTTATACTGCTGCTTCAAAAATCAAAACATTTACTTCCTCAATGCTTGATCTATATTTGAGAAATTTACCACTAACGATACTATGCCCCGCTGGACTCGAGAACCTGATGCGGACCAGAGGAGAGTTAGCAATCACTAGCTTCAAGAATGGCCTGTATAAAAGCCGGGAAGATGCTGCAAAGTCTCACGGCGTTGACCCAAATACATTGCGCAGGCGACTCAACGGCAAATATAAATCTTACAAAGTCGCGCATACTCACCAGCAGCGACTACTACCTCCTGCAGAATCTGCAGTCGTGCGACAGTGTATATACCTTGCAAATGCCGGCTTTCCTGCTCGAATTCGAACGATCCGAGTTATTGCAAGATTCTCGAAGAACAAGCAAGAAAGCTTCCTCCCTATCAACTATGCAAAAAAGGTAGATGAAGAGGTCAATACGCAGGTAGAGGTAGATGACGACGAGCAGAGCAATTCGAGCGACATTGAGGTGTTAGATGAGGACGTTGGCATGGATATAGGCAACGTCGTGCAGTCAATCGAGTAGAGCTTCCAATACAAATACTATAAAATGTCGATAGAGCCTTGATTATATAAAACTAAAGCTTTATTTTATTAATATCGTTGATAATGCTGCGTAATGCCTTTTATTAAGAAAATGCCTGCAATTGAGCATTTTGAGGTAGTTTTGATGTTCAAAACCGTCAAAACCCCATAACCTACGTTAGCTATAAAAAGAAAGTGGTCTGCTAGCGCGGTCATAAACCCAGGGAGCAGCCAAAATCCCGTTAACTAGTTGAGATACCCAAGAACTTCCCGAGGTTCTGCCCAGGCGCGGATCTCAGCGGACGGATTGCGGGAGATCGTTGTTAAGATTACGGACGGATTCCGGCGCTGCTAAAGCTTGTGAGTAGAACCACGGTTCACATAATAATGTTTCTACTGCATTAAAAATTTCCTCTATGATTTTATAAAGGACTCTACCCTTATATATCTACTTCGCAAAGCATTATGAACCTATTTGCGGGCGCTACTATAATTGTAAGGTCTGCAGTTGTAGAGAACAAAGCTCAGTGACTCACGTGCACGGACCTCTGCACCTACAAGTGCCTGTGCCGCAACTGCATTCTGACCGCAGGTCAGCCAGCGTGCCCAAGTTTGCCGCAGCCACAAAACAATACCAGGTGTCTTTACCTCCCTTCCACGTTACTCTACCTGCAATGCACTGTGCTACATTCCTACAACCCTTGCGGGCTTAATAGAAAGCCAGGTAGCCAGAATCACCGGCAAAAGGACAGAATTCGCAAGCATTTACTACCCCAACGACGCTCTCCATCGCTGTTCAATATCCATGGGACGTGCATTGGACCTTTAATATAATGGAGGACGATCCCATCTGGGCGCCAGAAGATAGCGATGAATACAGAGCTTTTCACTAGGCTGTTATTGATGGTGATATTAAACGAGTTAAGGCAATGATGAAACCAAGTATTGATATTAATGCCTTCCACGGTGATGGCTTTGAGGGTCAAACGGTTCTACACAAAGCTGCCCGCGAAGGATACGTCGAAATTATCCGTTTTTTGCTTACCTATGGCGCGGATATTAATGTTCATGATAGAGATTAAATAAATTGTCAGACGCTAAGCAGGCTGATGGAAATGACATATATAATACTCTATAAGGAAGAATCTCAGGGGCTCGAAGGCCCTAAGAAGGTATCTACAAGATGGCCCGCGCGCTATCACGTGACACGTCACGTGCACGTCGCTGAGCTCAAAGAGACTGCCCAAGTACCCCCCTACCAACATAAATGATAATACGCCCCTTATTAATGCGGCAAGGGTTCCTTGGGTGGATGCTGTGCGAGTTTTACTTAATGTAGGGGCAGACATTAATGCTAGAAGCTACGAAATGGGCAGCGTCCTACACGCTGTACTCTGGAACGCCTCTAAAGTGGACGAACGTTATGTTGAAACTATTAACCTTCTCAACCGTGGCCTCGATATTAACAACAACGCCCTATATAGTGGTGACACCGTTGTAAGCTCCTAAATTATATATATTAAATCTCAACTATGCTAACGTGGATGTAGCTTAAACAGGCCGTGTTAATAGGTGATCATAAGTTGATTGAAATGCTAATCGGCAGAGGATCTGATGTGGAAGGTGCCCTGGCTGTTGCTGCGGAGTGCCACAAAAACACTTATACGCTCAAACTTCTTCTCGACCGTGGCATTAAAGACAGTAATTGGTATGCCTTATCGCGCGCAGCGGTTTGGGGTAAAATGGACATGGCTAAAATGCTCCTTGCTTATCCCTTAACCCGTTGAGGCGCAACGCTAAGCTGGCTCGTGCATGAACACCGGTATCAGATGTACATGTACATCTGATACCGGTGTTCATG
>Ga0307507_10001873_pt1 | contig 45879 bp, 18 predicted proteins | sample 7_EM_MG_FD_207223 | JGI IMG/M metagenome (GOLD analysis project Ga0307507, IMG submission 207223) | Populus trichocarpa ectomycorrhiza microbial communities from riparian zone in the Pacific Northwest, United States - 7_EM | ecosystem: Host-associated > Plants > Roots > Unclassified | place... | reverse complement strand
TAGTCAGTGCTTCATAAGTGCACCAGACGCGTAAGCGAGTGGTTGGTGCACCGAACGCGTAAACGCGTACCTGGCGTACCGAACGCGTAGGCACGCGGTTGGTACGATAGGTGCTGTAATTATACATGCCCTTATAGATGTTAAATAGGCAATAGTGCTACACGAAATATTCTACTAGGTGTACCCAGTTATCTAAGGATAGAAGAATGTTCTCTAGTTACTAGCGTTTAATCTATCTTCTCGTCTCCTTATAGGTACGTGGCGGGTATTATTTCTTAGTCAAGTTCTTATGCTTTAGAGGGGGGACCTAGTATATAGTGCAGTGCTGTCGGCTTTTGATACCTATAAGTAGCACTTATTCTTTATAGTCTGCTATTATTCCATATATAATTGGATAATATCGTCGCATAAAATTATCCGTATATTAAAGGTCTACGCCGCTTTCTACAAGATACTTAATTGCTATTATATTTTAGTTAATAGGATATAGCATTAGAATACTAAAGCAGGACTTATATTTAAGTATAGTTCTTATCGCCTTATAATATACTTTACTTTTTATATCATTATCCTTTTCTTTAATAACTAGTATAAAGCCAACAAGGATATTTGTAGGGGATGTCTATCGGCGCTAAACTTGTCGGTTAAAATTACCGATGGTAAGATATACGGGCCAGGCCGATTTATTGCTATAGTGTATTGTTAGCTGGGTCTTATCAACTGCTATAAGTATAGGAACTATTATAGCACCGCTAGGAAGCTTGCCTTATGTCTCCTACTACCAGTTACCGCTATATAGCTTATTATAGACTTAGTGGTTTTCGGCATTGTAGAGTCTCTTTAGTGTATATACTAGTGTATCTTTAAAGGGTCAATAGCTAATTAAAAAGGTAATTATATTTGTTGGTAACACAAGGTGATATCACGTAGCTACGGTTCGTAGATAGTATGATGATAGTTAATTGATTCTTAATAGGAATAAGGAAAGGGGTAAGGAACTTAAGGTTCCTTACCACGCTAGGGCTATATTAACACGTGATGGCAACATACCTCATTCCCAACACTGGCAACTCTTCTTTTTGTGGTTGCCATCTACATATATACAAATAGACAGGATGTGACAATACTAGACAGTGTACAACAATACCAAACAATATGCGACAATATGCGACAATGCGGCAGTTGGTAGAATTTGGCGGATAACATAAAGACGGGTAGGCCGCTAAGGCGCTAGTAGTAAGCGAGCCAATAGCAATTTTCTATCCCGGGGATAGAAAATCCTAATTGGCTGGTTTGAGTTAGGGTCTATAGAATATTATACTCTTACTCCCTTTTAACCCAACCTTTAACTTATATATATAGAGTATTTGTATTAATAAACGTCTCTAGTGCCTTGTTTGGGTTCGCCTTTGTTATCGCATCTGCTAGGTTATCTTGGCCATTAATCTATCAAATCTTAAAGAGTTCTTAACGCTTATAGAATTGCTAAAGTGCTATAATATCAATTATAAGGCGCTTCTCCTTTATGGTACTAAGCTTAACTAAACACTTATAGAGGGAATATAAGTTGGTGCATATAATTATAGGGATAATAGGAAGTTTGAGTTAATCTATAATTATCTTTAGGGTAGTTCTAATTGTAATTGCTATATTAACTCCGCTAACCATTCCATATATCTCTAACGCTAAAACACTTTGGGTAATACACTTGCTCTTAGTTAAGCTCCAATGGATAAGGTTACCATGGATTATAAAATTATTCTCTCTAGTAAATTCGTTCGCGATAATAATTTTATATCCTAACTAGGAGCTAAAATCTTTGTTATTTATAAACGATCTATTAATAAATACAAAGAGCTTAGCGGTAGGAAGATTAATAGGCACGTAGAGTAGTCCCCAATTGAGATAGTTTATTTGCCAGGAAAGACGTTTATTTAGGGCAAGAACATCATCCTTAGTTAGTTCCTAGTATTAGGCAGCAATAAAGAGATTAAATAAAGCCTTAGGTTAATAGATAGAAGTAATATAAGCTCTATAAGCGCGTTACTCCACATATCCTTACTTTAGAGAATTAGCGTTAATAACATTAATCTTCTTACCTTAACCCTTCTGGCGCAAAGCAATAGAATCCTTGTTTAGGGAGAGGGTGTATCCATTAAAGAGTAATAGTATTGTTAAATTAAGCTTTTCCTTTAGCTTTACTATAAGATTTACCTTTACTAACTTATCTTCTTTAAGAGCTGAGAATTAGTCGTCTCCTAAGATAATTATATTATTAGTTTATATGCTGATAATTCCGAATAGAGTTCCTATGGTTATAATTAGGAAGTATAGGTCGAATATAGAAGTAGTTATTAAAAGCTTCTCTTTATAGTGCTTGCTATAGGTAGCCTATTAGTAAGTTCCTACCTCTGCGATCCTATATAATGGCTTAAGCACAACCATGATCATATCTTTAGGATACTAGTGGCGAATTTGCTCTAGAAGGTATGCCAATATTAAGTGCTAAAGGTGCGTCTCTAATTGGGTATAGGCTTAAGTAATATCTTATAAATAAACCGCCATTCTATTCTTTATTAAGGAGGGAGCTAGTATAACAATAACTCGCTAACTAGCTCGTTAAATTATAGGAGATTGTGTAAGAATTACCTCCTTACTATTGTTATTATAACCTTAGATAACAAGCCTTAATTTCTTAAATGGGGCGTTAGTAGCTTTACCTTTAATTTTATTAACTATTCTTAATTTAAAGATGCGAACTTTATTAAACTTAGTAGGGTTATATTTCTCAAATTTAAAGACTCCTCTTGTAATAAGACTATCGATCTCCTGCTTATTAGATACTTAGAAAGGAGCTCCTAAAGTTATAATACGACCTTTCTTTCAGAGCTATTTTGCAAGTTTAAAGTTAGCCTTTTCCTTGGCTGTTATAAAGGCCATTAACAGCTTAACTCTATTCTTAATAGCGGCAATAAATTACTCTTCAAAATTAACAAGATATTAGCGATTTTGTAATCCCTTTAGGCGACCTCTACCGCGTTATAGTTACAGCGTATCTACTACAATTGTATTAGAATTGTGGTCGCCTTCTAGAGCACGTTAATCGTGGCTCTTCTTTAGGGCATTTTCTATGGTATCCTACAAAGGCTCAGAACTGTTATCTTTGTAGTAAGGCTTAATAATAGTTAAATGGAATTAAGTGGGTCTATAAGGCATCTAAATAGTGCAAATCTGGCTATTAATTGCAATAAGTTAATATAGGCCTAACTATCCTCCCTTTTTACGCCATACGCGTACCTTAGACTGGAGTAGCAGATCGAGCGTAGTTAAGGTATTTAGGCCATTTCTTATTTCTAGTACGTCGTTAACTTGGTATGTGGCGTAAAGATGTTATACCTCCTTTGTTACCTTACGAATAGCCTTAGCTCGTTACACAACGGAGGGAGATAGTAGAGAATTGTTAGTTATTTAAGGGTAGGCGCCAAAGACTAGTAATATAGGTACGAGTCTATCTAGGCTAGCAGAATTATTAATAGCTTTAACAGCCATTTATAAGGTAAGTTCTTTACTAGCGTCCTCTAGTTCTAAAGAGATAATCTTATATACGCGGCGTAATAGTGTGTAATATTACTCTACTTTTCCAATACTATTATGTGCCTTAATAGGGACTTCCTTAACCTTAATTACCATTACCTTTATTTATTATCGAAACTCTATAGATAAGAAGTTCTTTCCTATATTATAGACGATTTGATTAGGGGGTCCTAGGTAGATATTAATCTAGCATAACTAAAGGGTATCCTATACATTCCTAGCTAACATATCCTTTAAGAATTGTGCGGCTTAGAAGGAGGTTAAGAAGTTAATAACTTAGAGTACTAGCTTGCCGCTAAGATATATAACGTTGACAATAATACAGAAGTTAAAGTTGTAGTCATCTTTAAGGGTGAACTTAAATCGGCCAGGGGACCTCTGGTTTATTTAGCAGTAGTGGCAGTATTTTATAAAATGCTTAATTACCTTAACCTCGACTTTATGGCCTACTCGCTAAAGAACCTTAAGCAATTAATAAACAGATAGGTGGCCAAAACGACGGTGTAGTTGGCGTAATTCTAACTTAGTTAAGTGGCTTTAAGCAACACTCTTTTCTAGTTAATAAAGGAGCAACCAGGGATGACCCCACTTGCGTATAATAGGCACTTAATTGTCTCCCTAAATAAGTATATTCTTAAGGTTGTCAAGCCTAACGCCTAACTTATCTATATCTTTAATACAAAATAGAAACGGAGTGTTTGTAGAAACAATATAGAAAGTAATATATCCTAAGGGGGTTTGGACCCTAATTGTGCTAAGAAAGATCGCAGTACCTTTACTAAAACAAATTATGTGTTGGCCTGCCGTTAAATGGTCAATCTAAACAGAGCTATTAAGCTACTAAAGGGCTCGAACTTAAGGTTCTCCTACTATAGATACTCCTGCGGCTCTAGTATCTGGTATAATACTATAGAAGACGTTCGCCGAGTATCTATTATTGAAGGAAAACGCAGAGCTCTCCTTTGGCTTGTTAAAGATATCTAACTTCGTGATAAAATAGAGCATAGATTGGTTATTAAGAACAGCAACGGTTTATATACCATTTACCTCACCATACTTAGTAAAGTATTAGTTAGGAGAGTAGTCCTTAATTTCTATATCTATAAGGAGCTGTTTGACCTTATTAACCTTACCCTTAAGGTCTTCTATGCCTTTGTATTAAACTAGGAAGCTTTAAAAGTAGGCTATAGTAACCTTATAATTTTTAACGTTTCTTGCACTCTGACGGAACTTATTATATACCTCTTTTTGCTTATTAAGGGAGTGTCTAGTTAACTAGCACTTTAGCTTCTTATAAACGTAATACTTCTTCTGGCGATTACTTTGAAATAAACCTCTATAAGGACCTCCACGGTTGCCTTATAGTTGACATTAATCATACCCTCTTCTGTATTCCCTACTATGGCCACTATATATTTAATCAGTTCAGTTATAATCATGTTAGTTAGGAATACTTATTTAGGTAGGGTTTTTAGTATAGAGCTGTTAAGATTCTTATATTCGCATCGCAGTACCTACGGCAGAGCGTAGCTTAGTATATACTCCTTCAAATATATCCACAGGTTTATATAGCGCTAAGTTACACTTAGGAACGCTACGGCATACTAAGATAACCTAGTCCCTTAGGCTGTTCTTATTTTAGTAGGTTTTAGTAAGGCCACGTTGGATTTTCTAGAGTTTATTAAAGAGTAGTTAAAGACACTCTAAATAAGTCTTTATTAGGTTAGAAGCAATAACTCTCTAAAACATAGTCTCTCGCCATTTAAATATATAAAGTTGGCGATTCTTATTAATCTTAAAGTGGGCTCTAGTAAGCTAAAGCATTATATTAAAGCTATAGTTTTTACCCGTAATATGGTTGTAATAGAATATTGCTGCCTATCTCTTTAATATAATAGAGAAAGCGTAATGGTACTAGTGGCGTTAAATTCTAACCTTATTACAACAGTTATAAAAGACCTATAGTTTTACTCTAAGTATATTGTACAGTTCTCCTCTAAACTTCTTCTCTTTGTCTAAATATACCTTTATTAGATTCATAACTTCTCGTAGTAAAGGCTTACCGGTTAGCTAGAGTAGAGGAGGTAAAGGCGGAGCAACTCTAAGTAGGAGAGCACCTCTAGGTAGGAGAGCAGCTTTAGGTAGGGGGTTAGCGTTCTAGGGGTTTTAATACGAATTAAAGTTGCCTTTTAAAGAATATGGGTTGTTTTTAGGTTTCTATAGTTAACGTATAATCTTAGCTTCTGTCCATATTAGTTCTTTTATACTAATAATAACGGCCTAAATATTGCTAGCAATTAGGTTACCGTTCTTAGCAACATATACCCTATTTCTATAAAGGAAGTCTCAAAAATCCTAAATAATATTAACGTTGCTAAGTGCCTAGGTATTAGCAGTCTATCCTATAAAATACTCCCTAAAATACTCCCATAGTTGTGAGTTGGCATAGCATCTATTTCAGTAGAATATAATATGGTGTAGGAGAAAGCCGTTAACTTATTTTACGGTATAAGTTGTTATATTAAAGGTAAATTCGTCCCAATCTTCATTAATAAGTTTTGCGTGCTTAGCTACCCCTAGTGGTAAGGAGTCTTTCCAGTTATTTAAAGTAGGCGTAGCCATGTTTTCGGAGGGAGGGAAGTGTTATTGGTATAGGGATTGTCGTTTGGTACGCGTTTATAATGTGTATTTATCATTTGGTACGCGTTTGTCGTTTAGTACGCGTTCGTGACGTATATTTGCGGTTATAGGGCTCAGGACCAGTTCTGGCCTTAAATCGCAAAGACTCGTAAAGCGTGTTGTTCTGCGTAATGGACGCAAGAATCCGTAATCTTAAAAAGGCTTAGGACCAGTTCTGGCCTTTTAGATCCTTAGATTTATGGAAGAGTTCTATTTAAGGTTTAGGACCAGTTCTAACCTTAAAAGACAGCTTCCTCTAGCATGAGTAGCACTAGTACAGTAGCTCGTCTCTTCTTGGTGGAATACCTAGCTGCTTTATGGTATAATAGTGAAGTTAACCACTAATCAGTGTTGGTAACACAAGGTGATATCACGTAGCTACGGTTTGTAGATAGTATGATAATGGTTAATTAATTCTTAATAGGAATGAGGAAAGGGGTGAGGAACTTAAGGTTCCTTACTACGCTAGGGCCACATTAATACGTGACGGCAACATGCCTCGTTCCCGACAATATTTATAATATCTTAGTAAAGAATATAGTATTCCCTCTGCTTAGAGCCTTTAACGTTTAATTCCACCTTATACTTTAATTAGAGCTATTATTCGTCTTATATACTAAATAGAATAGCGGTAATTAGTTCTTCCTATTAATTTACAGATTGGAAGCTAAGCAGGCCATAAAGTAGGCTAAGGCGGGTGTCTTTAAGCAGTGCGTTAACGTCTCCCTTTATACAGCAAATGCGGTGCAGCTATATTAAAAAGGCGTAATTAAACTCTAAACAAAAAGGATTGTATGGTATACTTTAGCTATTATTATGTTATAATATGGTAATATCTAAAATTGTCTAGCTAACTTACTACACATTATTATTAGTCTTGTATAAAATTGGTTTACCTGCCTTTATATTCTTAATTGCTTTAAATGTCTCTACTCTAAGTAATAATAATAACGATATAACGCTTTTCTAATATGGTATACCGCACGGAGGCACTAGATAGGCATTCTACTCGTATTCTACCGCTACTAAAGTGTACTTATTGGTATCCGTATTTATACTATCTGGTTACAATCACGCGTTATCTAACTAGTAAGAGTGGTAGAATTAATCGCGAATTATAAGCAGTTAGGCCGCAATAAATGTGTAAGTATTATATCTCTCTTTACGTGCTTTTTTGTAGACGTATTAATAGCTAAGCAGCTACCTTTTACAGTACTGTAGGTATTGGTAAAGGCCGCCATAACTCTTAGGGGTATAAGAACACTATAAATAGCTCCGCTGTATTGTCGCTAATTATATATTAAACAATGTGGTATTATTTCTAGGCGTAAAGAGTGCGTATTATAGTACTAACGGTTAATTACCGGTATTTAATCTATATAAGTGGCTTGGCTTTATAACTGCTAAGAGTATACCTCTTATTTTCTCGCTAGAACTAGTTATACTAAAGTATAAGTATAACTAGCCTAACACCGAGTTTAAGGACTTAAAGAGTCCAAGGCAGCTAAAATAGATGCTAAAGCGTAAGTATAACCAGCTTAATACCGAGTTTAAGGACTTAAAAGAGTCTAAGGTAGCTAAACTAGATGCTAAAGCATAAGTATAACCAGCTTAACACTAAGTTTAAGGACTTAAAAGAGTCTAAGGCAGCCAGAATAGACGCTAAAGCGTAAGTATAACTAGCTTAATACCGAGTTTAAGGATTTAAAAGAGTCCAAGGTAGCTAAACTATATACTAAAGCGTAAGTATAACTAGCTTAACACTAAGCTTAATACCAAGTTTAAGGACTTAAAGAGTTTAAAGTAGTGGAACTAGACACTATAAACCAAAGACTTAATAGTATCTAAAAAACCTTTATCCGTTTAAATAACAATATATAGTATTCTTAGGCAATAGCTACAGGACCACAGCTACGGCGAAGATATTATTTACCACTAATATTATAGAGCCTGACAATATTAGCTATCCGGACCTACGGATTCCATTATTTCTATATAAGCCGTAGCAAAAAAAAAGGGAAGATTAAGGGTAGTGCTAGTCGAGTTAAGATAACTAAATAGGTTAGTACTTGGAACCATAATATCTAGTCTTAGGTATATAGAGTTTTAACTAATATCCAACTTAAGCTGCCGCCCAAAAGTCTTATATTCGTCATTAGGGTAACGCTAAAGGGCCAGGCCGGATAACGGGTATTGGCAACAATATAGATAATTTAAAGCCCACGAAGTAACTAAATAGAAAGCCCGTATCTCATAGGCTAACTGCTTATCTTTAATGGCTTTTGAAAGTTTATTTCTAGAATTCCTTTTAATATCTCCGGTTTCCTATTAAATAGATATATCAGCACGAGCCTATACACTACTAGGGTGCGGAGAGCTAAAATATAGTTAGAGCTCTTTAAATGATTTGCTAGAAAAGAACAGGTTATTTAGGTCAGCCTATAGATTAGCTAGCTTAACCTTAATATCCTACCTTAGCTTATAAAGATTAGGGCTATCTCCACCTAGTATACTACCGTTAATCTGCGTATTGGCATCTTCCTTATTTGTAGCAGCTGAAGAAGCTTTAGGTATTTAGTCTCTAGAAGGCATTATAATATGGCTTTTAAAAGAGCTTACTCTGCGCTAGGGCACCAGACGCCATATTATAGGTAGAGCTTATAATAGTTATATAAGGCGGGATATATTTCTAGGCAGTATATGTTTGGAGAAATTAAGGCTAAGGCAAGCTTAATATAGCTATGTTTTTAAAGACAAAAAGGCTATAGTATCGGTTTAGGCGGCTATAGAAGTTTAAAAGATTAAGTAAATAATAGCAGGAAATAAAAGAAAAAGGCGCGTGAATAAAAGTATAGTGTTATAGAGCTAAAGTAACAATAGCTGTGTTATAAATGGCTTAATATACAATTTAGACTACGGGACCTATATGCAAATAAGTCTAGTAAATATCTTTAATATAAAGCGTAGTAGCTATAAGTAGGATCTAGGATACTAGTTTTAGGTTACCTATATAGTAGATATAATAACTTACCTAAAAAAAAGTTGCTTTGTCAGTAATATAGCTTAAAAATAGGTTATACTTTAGGTAAAAGGGTATCCTAAAGCCTTATCTTGCGTTTATGGGATAAAATACTATATTATATTTTACTTTGTTTTGTACAATCTTAGACTTTTTATAATGTCTTAGATTATCCCCTACCTCTCTCTACTATACACTTTACCTTATCTTGCACTTATGGGATAAAATACTATATTATATTTTACTTTTTTTTAATATACAATCTTAGACCTTTTATAATGTCTTAGATTATCCCCCCGCCTTCTCTTTACTATGCATTTTACCTTACCTTGCACTTATAGAATAAAATGCTATATTATATTTTACTTTTTTGTATAATCTTAGACATTTTTTAATGTCTTAGATTGTCTTAAACTTATTCCCCTACCTTTCTAGAGCTACTTTACTAACCAGTTATAACACGAAGAATAAAATTATTAGCTTTTTTATTATTATATATCTAGTCTAGTTGCTTAAGTATACCTATTAGGACATCTATTACCCTGTCTATAACTCTTTAGCTTCCTATATAATATATATAATAACTAACGTTCCAAGGCTTCTACTGCGGATTATACTTATTTTTATATACCTTGCTATTTATATCTTGCAATTTTATTTACTTGGTTAGTAGCGCAAATCTTATATCTTATCTTACCACGCACCTTTTGTTCCGTTTTTTACTCTAAGTCTTGTATTTCGTTCTACTGCCTATGTTAAAGCTTACATCTTATCCTACTTCTTATATTAAGACTCGCATTCTGTTCTATTTCTCATATTACTCTCATATCGCTCTTATTAGAATCCGCTATTGTCTTAAGTTAACACTATTAGTATACCTTCTTATTATAACTATTAGAATTGTCTTGTTAGATTATTTTTAATTATCTAATACATTATCCACTCCACTGTCTTTATAAGTCACTCTATACTATTCTACATAAAGCTTTCACCCGCTTATAAATATATAGGGTCCTTAACTATAATAGCGGCGCTATACCTAGACTTTAGTTAGTACTTAACCACTATAACTAATAAGAACTTATCGCAAATAAGTAGTCTAAAGCTATAGTAAGGACTCGCGATTAACAAAAATATATATAAAGAGATCCTCTAATACTATGCTAGCGAAATTAATAAAGCGTCTAGTAGTAGGTTGCTAGCGTCTAGGCCCATACAAAATAAAGTTAAGCGTATAGTCTTTAACCTTCTTAATACTGAGTATGGGCACGTGTTTAAGAGATCTAATCTACTATTAGAGTTTAAAGCTTTTGCTATTACCGCCAAAAAGTCTATATGGCGACACGTAACAACCAACAGACGTAAAGGCGTAGAGGTTATAATAGCTAATATTGTTCTAAAGTATAGCGCCTTGTCTTCTAGAGAGTAGTCTATTAACTTATCTAAATTAAGGGCAACCTCTAAGGCTACCTAAGTGCTTAATAGTCTGTCTATTAAAGTCCTATAACAGCTAAATACCACACCTACACTATTCTATAAAACAAGCTTTGCTGTATACAGTTACCTAAATAAAACGCCATTAAATAGGGCCCCCATTCTATACGGATTTGAATTGAAAACTAAGTATAAGTATCTATTGTCCGATTCTCTAAAGAAAGTTAATATATATTACTATAGATATAACAAGCTGCAGGCCGTGATAAGTGTAAACTTCTTAGTAGATAAATATAGGGATAGCTAGGCTGTAGTAGATCTGACTACCAGTACACTAATTCTCAACTATATAAACCTAGCATTTACGGTGCTTTCTGCAAAGAAGGCTAGACTTAATATAATTATAATTAGAGTTAAAAATCCCAATTAGATTACAAAGCGTAAGAGACTTTATAACTTATATAAAATTGTATAATATTATATAGAGTTGTCTAACGTACGTTTATAGGTACAAGATTTAATAAGAGTAATTCTAAGTCTAAGTCTAACCCTAATATTACACGACCAGTACTAACTAGGAGAAGAATAGGCATACCTACCCTAGGTTAAAGTAGTTATAAGCAGTTAATTCTAGAGTCTATACTACCTATATCTAAGCAGTTAAATCCAAAGCCTATATTAACCCCAAAGTCACCGCCACCTATGCCTACTAGTGTATTATTAGCCATACAGCTGGCTATAATTAAAACTACTCATAGCTAGACCTGTGGTAGTAAAGACTAGCCCCTACTAAATAAATTAGAGCTCTTAAAAGGCGTAGATCTGGACAAAGTATAAACATTTAAGACAATACTATAGGATAAGATAAAAGGATAGTATAATAAATGGCCAAAGTCTAATCGCGAAATGTTTATTAATACATTATTTAAGGATATAAATAATAACCCTAACCTAATTTATATTGGAGAAATTAATCTTAACCACACATAGGAGCGCCGCCACTTTAACGCCTTAATTAACCCTATTTCAACTAATAAGGAACCAGAAGATAAACACGAAGATAGAATTAAAAAGGTTAATTAGGAAGTTAATCACCTAAAGGATATATAAAAAGTACACATTAACCTAGTATTATAGGTAAAGGCGCTACGGTTCCTCTTATTTCCATTAACTATTCGCAATACTCTTTAAGACGCAACCTTCCACTTATACGGCATAAAAAAGGGTAAAGCTATATAGACATATTAGCTGCTTGGTATTACCCATGCTCTTTATAATTGTACAGCCCTAAATGGGACCTTTCTTGCGGATACAATAGGTTTAGGTAAAATACTTTAAATGCTCTTAATCTGGTATACCAGTGTGTTAATAACCAAGATTAACCTCAACTGGCTTAATTAGGAAAATTAAAAAGGTAGAGATAAAAGTCTCTACCTTGCCCCCAGTATAGACAAACACCCGCAGCCCCCTAACGCCCAATACCCAAGTTAAATAGATAGCATGCCACAGTGCTGTTGTGTTAAGGGAAGTATTACTAGAAAATTCCTTTACCGGCTAATAAGACTAACTATATATATTACTAAACAGAATCTACTGCCCTAAGCAGTTAAAGACGTTAAATTATAGTTTAAAACCTTAGAACTAAATAATTGTATTCCTAAAGGCAAACTACAAGTTCGCGTGTACTATTTGGCTTTTATTAGGTCCAGCACAAAGAAGTACAATTTTATAGATAAAGATAAAGACATTCTTAAACCTATAAAATACAAAGGAGAAGGCAAAAAGGTCTAGTAGAAAATGGACCTAAGATCGGCTTTATATCTTATAATTATAATATTATAAACTTAGGCAATAACCTAGACCGCTTAAAAATTGTATAAGACTATTTTCAATCTCTATGGAGACGGTGGTCCTTATTATATTATTAGTGGGATTCTTGCCAACAAGTTCTATATAGATAGGTTAGAGACAGGTTATCTAATAAAAATGACCAAACAAGTATATAATAATTAAGCAGTATTTCCTCGCTTCTAACGCCCAGGCCTGTTTTACAAGGATAGTAATAGTAAAATAGCCTACTATACCTCTTGACCTTTAGTAGTGTTTACTTCCAGTATACTAACTAGTAAAGGTTTTACAAGTCTAATTCCTACCTTAGAAATTTTCAGGGCCCCTAATTAGACGGATTACCCAAATACAAAATTAATTAATGGTCGCAATATTAAAGTATTAATTAAATATAAAAAGCTAGGAGTAGCTAATCGCTCTTCTCTTCCAAATAAGGTTATTATAGGCTTTAAAGAATGCTCCTCTTCGATTACAAAGATCTTAATTATACCCAGAATAGGGAAAGACCAATAGTTTAATAGGAGGGTAATTAATAAGCTACCACTGGTTGTCTACTAAGACTACTATATAACGAACGATTTAATATTTAAGCCGTATATTAAGAAGCTCTGGCGTGGAGCATCCCTAAAAGCTTTCAAACAGCTAAATAAAGCTTTTAGACACTGGAAAGCTAAAGGAAAAAAAAAAAGAACCCCTCTTTAATATAGATCAATTTCTAGAGGGAGCCGGTTACTTATTAAATTTTTTTACTATTTTTCCAGGCCTGGCTAAAATAGGAGATAAGTGGCAGGATACGTGGTAGAAGGATAAAAAAAAAGTTAAAACAAAGCTAAGGTGGACGGTTAACGAGTTTCGCAGCAAAAAATAAAATAAACCTTTAAACAAGAATCTGCTTTAGAAGAATTAGAGCACAATTACTAACTCTAGGAAACTAAAGGGAATTATAAAATACGTTAATAAAGTACTTAAAAGAAATCCTAATAAGAGACTACTGTTTAGCAGTTACGAACTAGTAGCATATACACTATTACACCTTATAAGTTAGCTATTAGACTGGTAGTAAACTATTACTAATAATATAATATAGTATTTCTATAAAAGACTTAGCTAGTCTAAATATTTAACTATTTGCTAGATAGAGTCTAGGACATCCCTAAAAGACTAAAAGGATATCTATAAAGCGTTTTATATTCTAATAGGCGGTCCTTACCAGAATAATATGGTCTAGTTTCTTATTATTAACTAAAGGGTTAAAGGAGAGGGTCTAAATTTAGTCTCTACGCATAGAGTCCATCTGCTTAAACCGGCAACAATAGTAGATATAGAGGTGTAAGTATTCGGCCGAGCTGCTAGATCTAGACAGCTAGCGCTAGTAGTCACTACATTAACAACGTATAGTACAGATAAGTGGAACCCGATTAATATGGTTATATTAGCAAGGCGTATAATAACTAAAAGGATAACAATTAATAAGTTCTATAAGGTGTTTAAAGCTTAACCTACTTAGCAGGCTGATAATAATGTGTCTTAGTATAATACATATATATATAGACAATATACAACTGTTTAATATTTTATAATATATTATCTTAATATTAACCACCGTGTAACTAAACCTTAGAAAGTTTAAATTTGGTCTAGATTAATATTACTCCAGCTATTAACTATCGCAATACCTGTTAAGTAATCTAGCCTATAACCCTACTAACTCTCGTTCCTAATATATATTAACAATTCCTATTAAGGTGTATCCTCTCTACTAACAGACTGTATATATATGCCATCTTTATTATTCCAAAAGCCTAATTAGTATATAAGAGGATCCTCCTGTAACTAAAAAAGTTTGCTAAATCCACTTTTCTAAAAAGCGTCACTCTCTATAGATTAGGTATCCTAAACATACTATCCTCTATACGGACTCTTTGAATTCCGGCTTTATATATAATAAGACGTCTATAATGCGAATAAGAACTATATAACAGCTTATACTAGGCCCGTTCAGTTCATCCTAAATCTGCTATATAGGGAAATTGACATTTAACTCCCTCTATATCTTAAATTATCACAAGAAGTAAGACAGCATTAAAATAGACAAACTAATGTTTATAACTACCGCTTTCATCTACTAATTGCATAGTTACAGCATATATACAAAATCCCTAATAGCGAAGAAAAGCGTACCCTAATTATTCTATTTAATCTACCTCCTACCTTTTTCCGATAGGTGCAAGATATCAAATTAACCTATAATATAATACTATACTAAAATAATTAACAAACCTAGCTCCGTTAGACAAATATACTTAATAATAAGGACCAAAACCCCGTTGCTATTAAGCCCGTTATACTGCAAAATAAAAGAGCTATTATTAATATTAGTACATTTTAAGCGCACTTAATTAGCTGGCACTAATAGATATAGGTTAATAGACTACTTACCGCTTCGTGTCTAACGGTTCTAAGAACAATAGGGCAAAATATACCGTTATTTATCGTGTTCCTACGGACTATAATATTCAATTCATTATAGGCCAGAAATTTAACCTTAAAGGTAAGCAAAAGGTAGACTTTTAGGATATATTAGACATATTACAGACAAAACCTTTATATAGCCTATCCGCATTAGAACATATTAATAGTAGTACTATACCGTTGGATTTTGCTATTAGGTATTAGAGTAACCAAGCAACCTTAAGTCTTCCCCTCGTTGCCCAGCCCTAAGCCCTATTACATTACTAAGACTTATTACATTATTAAGTCTTATTACATCGCCGTTAAGCCTTATTACATCGCCAAGCCTTATTATATTATTAAGTTTTATTGTATTATTATTAAACCTTATTACGTCGCCAAGCCTTATTACATCATTAAGTCTTATTACGTCGCCGAGCCTCATTGCGTTGTTAAGTCTTATTGCGTTGTTAAGTTTTATTATATCGCCATCAAGCCTTATTACGTTATCAAGCCCTATTGTATCGCCGCCGAGCCTCCTAGCTAAATCAGGCAATTGGATATCACAAGTACAACTCCTAAGGGTAGCAGGTTCAATTCTCACTTATCACGCATTAAAAATATTAAAAAAGAAGGTCATTTCCTATTAAATTAAGCGTTAACAAGGCTCTAAATTAAGCTTATATTTTTGTATATATCTTGCAATGCCTAAAGTTATATATTTAACAAAATCTCAGCACTATTGTAAGAGTATATATATTAGGTCCCGCCGCGCTTGCGACAAGTTCGCAAGCACTCTCAGTCTTTTTGGCCGTATGGCGACGTGGAGGCGGGCCACGTTACAACTATATACTTAGCATATCGGCTCTTCCACGTCGAGTTTTAATTATGTTAGGCTAGCTCTAAATAGCGAGGGGCAGAACGTACTATACCACTACGCTATAAGGACTTTAGAATATAATCTTATAGATTTAACTAAATTATAACCCCTTCCTAAACCTTACAATCAAACCAAATCCTTAGGGATAGATCCCTATAGGGAATATTTGGTTGCGACTTTAGGAGCTTAAAGCTCCTTTAAACTCTAAATTAAATCTAAAGCTTTATATACGCGCCCAATTGACGACTTCTTATAATATAGCGTCTCTGCCTACCCTAATCGCGACGCTACTGCAATCGCAGCTGTATATATTTTATAACGCCCTTATTCTAACTTTTGTAATCGCGATAGTACTTTTTCCGCATAGGGTCCGTACTTAGTATACTAATATAGCGAGGCACGACGAAGCCAGTTGCTATACTATATTAGTATTATAAAAGCTAATAAGAAAACCGTAAGTGTGTAATGTTTTCTAAATAGAAAGGTATCTAACTATTAATAGATTCCCATTATTGGAACACCTTATTTAGGTCTAATAGAATGTTAAAGCACCATAATATATTATAAATAAGCCTTATACGGATCTTAGTTTAATTATAGCTATAGAGGTAAACGGCGGAATTGGCTCTATAGCTATAAGGCACAACTTCTAAGTAATAGAGGCCTAATAGGAGAGGTGTTTATTTAATCGCTTACTAAAATTAACCACGCGTTATATAAAGTTAAATTCTAAGCCTTATCTAGAGCCTTACAAAATAATTAACTCAATTTTAGATTTAACCGAGCCTTAATCTAAAATCTTGGTCGTTAGAAATTTGGGGTGTCTGCTACTACGGTAGCAGAGGCACCTTAAGTTTAACACTACGCTAAGCATTATAACTTTCCTGCAGTGACCGAGCAACCCCAAATTAAGGCAATTATAGAATTTACCATACTACTACGCCGTAAAGGCCCTTAGTTATAGTCTTATAAATTTAATTAAAATATAAATACCTTCCTAAATCTCACAATTGAATATTTCTACGTGCAACACTATGCTAAGGATTACAATATAATTACTTAGATATAGCTTTACTACGATATAACGGCTCTACGCCAATTAATTAATCTATAGCTCTAAAATCTAGATCTATAATACTAAAAACAAGCTCTAAGCCACTAATTTTACACTAGTAGAACGAAACTTAGTAAGAGATTTGGGCAGTAAAATTACTACTAAAAGTTACTGCCTAGATCCTAGCCGATAAATACCCATAACTACAATCTTAGTAAATAGTAAAAAGTATATAGCAGTACCAAGACAATGGCAGGACAATATAATATAATAGTAAGATAATACCAGGATAATATAACACAATACCAGGACAATAGTAGAACAATAATAGGACAATATAATATAATGCTAAGACAATAACAGGATAATATAATATAATACCAGGATAATACCAGGACAATATAATATAATAGCGGGATAATGCCAGGATAATATAGAATAATATAATATAATACCAGGACAATAGCAGGACAATATAAGACAATATAAAAAAATAAAATATAAGATATAAAAAGAGGGAGCCCTAACGCTTCCTCTTCTTTTTACCCCTATGGCCCTAGCGCCCAATATAGTGTAATATCGTCTGTCCGTATAAGCGATAGTATTAAGATAGTTACTTTAAGCAATATGCCCAGATAACTGGTCTAGCGCATAGTTTATATAATATATAACAATAACGGGGGGATCTCCTATTATTATATTGCTAAGTAATGCCTTTAAAGCCATATTTTTCTAGTGCCTAGAGGTCCTTAGATTATTGCAAAACGCTTTATAAGAACTTATTTTAGCGCAATAGCTTTAAGCCCTATAGTAGTTATATCTAGCCAGTCTTTAAGAATATAAACATTTTTAAATAAGGAAGCATCTTTAATAGCTATAATTAAGCTAATATCCATATAAGGCTTATTTATAACGTATTATAGTGCTTTAACATTCTATTAAACTTAAATAAGGTGTTCTAATAACGGGAATCTATTAATAGTTAGATATCTTCTTATTTAGAAAATATAATACACTTACGGCTCTCTTATTAGCTTTTATAATTCTAACATAGTATAGTAACTAACTTTGTAAAATCCAGTTCATTCCTTAACTATTATCCATAATACGGATAAGTTAATCTCAATCTCTTTAGGTCTTAAAGAATAAGTTAACCTCTAGAGGATTCTATTCTAATGCAGCTAATAGTCTCGCCGCCGCTATTGCGAGTATATATTTTATTTAAAAATTGTTAGTCTTAGGAGTTAAAGCAACTAGAGACCTAGCAACTAGTTTTTTTAACTAATCCTAACGGATCATCTTCCCTACTCTCCTAAGTAAGAACGCTACGCGGATTACTAGCCTTTAAGGTAAAAATATTACTAAGCTAATATGGACCTTGCAGATATTAGGGGATAACTGCTTTGGAATTATAGCATGCTTACCTATTTATATATACCAATTCCATTACCATATCTAGATTTTGGCAAACTAAAAGGGTCTACTCTAATTTAACCCACTACCTCTTTTAATGGTTTAATCGTATCTTCTCTTAAAAGATTATACTAAGAGCTTAGATACTCCTTTGTTAAGCCAGACAGACCTAAGATCTTATTAACTTATAGTGGAATATCTCCGTTTTCGCTAATAATATTCTAGCCCTTATTAGGGATATTAAGTATTTTAGCAGAGGTTAGGACCTCTAATTATACTAACTAGGCTCCACCAGTTAAGGGCTAACTGGGCGTCTTAAAGTATTAATAAACATAGTTACTAGTATATATTAAGCTGTCTAGAAGGGATTTATATATATATAGAACTATAGCGCTATAGCCTAGAGGCTGCATACGCAGTATTATACGTAGTATAATACAATAGAGATAATAAAAAAATTATATATATATATATATATAAAGTATTAACGAATCTGGGTACTGAATCGAGCTTATTAAGACAGAGGAGACGTAAAATAGATAGAAGGAGGCTTGTAAGTCTAAGTAGTATAGCGGGTAGAGAAGCGTTCGCTAATATACTTATTTATTTCTTATAAGACATTTAACCAATTGTTTTATATATAACCAAACAATATAATTACCTGTCTACACAATCCTATATATTGGTCTTGGTGCGTAATTAAGACGTCTTTTCTATTATACCTCCCCCAACACTTCTAAAATTATAGTACTAATAATAGACCTAAGCCATAACACTAAAGACACTCTTAAGCGAGATCTTAGGGTTATGAATAAATAATATAATACAATCTACTATAATGTTAAAATTAAAATGTTAACGCGCGGGCTCCTTAGACAGCCACTACACTCCCTTACAAGTAAGGCATAAATATAGCAAATATTAAACAAAATCTCTAATAAATTCCTATCTATGTTTCTAGGTTTACCCAAGAACCTACATACTAAATATATTAAACAACTTGCCTAGCGCTGCAGCTATAACGCGACGCGTTAAATAAACAAAACAGCTCCTACTAGGCAAATTATAATAGGCAACCCAGTACTCCTACACTCCGCCATTGCGTATTATCCACCGGCCGGCATACCAAAGGTAATAAGGCAGGAGGGAATACTAAGGTTATATAAAATAATAATAATACTAATCCAGTGGGCAGCTAATAAAGAGCCAATAATTATCCCTACCCAAAAGCTAGCGACTGGCAAGAATAACGCCCATACTATTGCAATAGCATTACGTATCACCGGAAGTGATATCGACATTAACTTTAACCCTAAGAGTGAAACGCTTTACTACTATATTAGCGACAAGATAGCCGGAGGACGAATTCAGCTTATAAACAAAGAGAAATGGCGTAGTGTGGTTAAGGATATGTTTCTACAAAAAATGGATAGGTTTTTATTTATAATAGAATAAAGAAAAACAAGTAGGTTACTACTTAAAGTTAATTTAGCGTTACTAACTTATATTTACAGTCTACGCTACTAGCTAAGAACGATATAATTACTTACCCTCTATTTCCGCACCCTTGCCTTTACTAGATAACTCGCACTTTATATATATAAGAACAGGTAGAACTGGTAAGCAGGTTAATACTAAGGCGATACTCGACCTATAGCTATCCTAAAAAACCTCTCCTAGTTAAAAAAGAGCCCTTACTCTACGCCTTAACCTATAATAGAAAAGGCGAAGGCAACTATAACCGCAGCATGGATTATGCGCCTTAAAGCCACTGCTTTATTCGGAATACTTACTAGTTTAATAGATTACTATATATAAAGGTAGACGGCTTAATGTTAGAGCCCTTTAGTGTGCTATTAGGCAAGGGAGTCTTAAAATAATATAACCTAGGATATTCTTATAACTTATCTAGCATTCTTAAAACGCCTAAGGGGATTAGATAACAAAGCCTAAGGTTTACACCCGTTTTTTTTTGTAAACTTGTTAGGGTAATATATATTAACACTATCCCTAGCTTGCTCTTAGTATCTAACACCTAATCCTTATATCTATGCTTGCGCTTTCCTTACTATTCTACTAAATTCAATTGCTATTGCGATACATGTGTAGGGGATAGGTTGGGCTTACTATAGGCTAGCGGGGTTAACAACACGGAAGAATAACGTTAGATATTTGCGGTAGAAATACTAGGTATTGTATAAGGGTGTGGAATATGGTAATATAACTATATAGAAGTGTTATTACTGTCCTATATGCCGCCTATACCTACCCTAGCATTATCTACACTGGCGAGCTGCATGGATAAGGTAGATAAGCTTCGCTTTAAGCGCAAGACGGGTGTTAAACCTAGTATAGGTAGACTGGAATAAGGTATATAATCTAAAAGCCAGCACCCTAGGTAGGTAAAGTGGTTTAATAAGGTACCTCCCTATTAAATTTAGACATAAGCCTTACCAGCCTACTACTTTTATTGCCGGGATTAACGTTTAACCTTTTATACACGCATACTGTATCTACTAAGGGATATACTAATAGAATAAAACAGTTTCGCGTATAATAGCAAATAGTATTAGACAATCTTTAACTAAATAATATTTTCTTAACTACTAACTTAACGCGAGTTAACAGGTCGCAGTTACGGCTTAACCGCAACCGGTTAGAACTAGCAGCTGATCACAATAAATACACCCCTATTTAAGTCATTTGCAAGTACTATAGCAATAATACTTCTACTAATACTGCTATCAGTCCAACATGTACCATACCAGTATATATTCTTTTAAGTTATTAATCTATATACGCCCTAGATATTACAGAAACAGCTATAAGGTAACCTATTCTAGCTATAAGCTATACCTTCTACTAACTAGGCAAATACAGAAGTATTACCATAGTAGGTAAATATAAAACGCGTTATTGAATACTTAAACTAGTAGCAAGAACCCTACTTTAAGTTAACATAGAATAAGGAAACGAGGACAACTGGTATAATTAACCTTATATCTCTACCTAGCCTACTACTAGGAGTTGCCCACGTTCTAGCTAACGGAAGGAAGAACGCGCTAATAGAGAACGAGTATATAGAACCCAGCCAGAACGAGCACGTAGAACCTAGCTAGAATAAGCAATATTATAACTCTAGTCTAGTTATATCTAGGCGCGAAAAGGAGCAGGTACATAATAGACCCTATTAACGTTAAATATAATATATTAAGCTGGCTAATAATATATAGAATATACATAGCCGCCTCTGGCTAAAAAGGGTAATATCTAATAATAAGAATAGCGACTCTGGTCTAGTTATATCTAGGCATAGAGAGGAGTAGGCATGCAATAGACCCTATTAATGTTGTATATAATATATTAAGCTGGCTAATAATGTATAGAATGTATATGGCCGCCTCTGGCCAAAAAGGGTAATCTCTAATAATAAGGATAGTGACTATAAGTCTACACCTACTTCTTCTACGAAACGACAGCGACCAAATATTAATAAATTTACTAAATCTGTTAATAATCTGGCAGTAGAACTAGCTTAGTTAAAGACGCAAAGTCCTAATCTTTTGGTTAAGGTAGGTCACACCTTTATATATAACCGGAGTCTAACTGCAATACTTAATAGTCTCCTCTACTATTTGGCACTTGGCGAGCCCTAGTAAATAGAACACTCTCTTTACTATCTAACCGCCCACCGCTATAAAAAGCAGCATCTTCGCAATATACCTCCGGCTCTTAATAATTGCGTATTGGTTTAAAATACTCTCCTACGCGCCTAATCCGTACCTTACTACGTAAATAATTATGTGCTAGTTTGAAATACTTTTCTATGCGCCCAATCTATACCTTACTGCGTAAACAATTGCGTGCTAGTTTAAAATACTCTCCTACGCGCCTAATCCATACCTTATCGCGTAAATAACTAATATTTAGCTTTATATTCTCCCTAATAAGCCATGTTCGCCTAAACCCTAATACAGCTTCGTCCACAAAACAAGTAACCTCCCTTTAATATAGAGTACACCAATCTAGTATTCGATCTAAAGGGGACCTGGATAGCACTAGGGAAAGTAAGGATAAGTTAGACTATAAAGACGATTTTAACCTAACTGCCGTAATATAGGCAAGAGAAGAGTACCTCTAGATATTATAACGGCAATATATAAAAGAAAACCCACCTAAGAGATATAAGCCTATATTTGCGCTTTGTAGGTCTATTTTACTAGCAAGGCTGGTAACTAACTCTAGGACTTATAACGGGCATTTTATTAACCTATAGTTCGACCGCTTTTTAGGCCTTATTAAGGATATGATAAAAAAGGCATAGTTAGAAGCTATTTTAAAGCAGCCAAAAGTAGTATAAAAAAAGCTAATCGTATTCCTAACCTGGTGTCCGCTTATAAGGTATCTATATACTAAAAATATTATATTAAATTGTCCACTAACAATCTTAATATTATATACAGCTATTTAACGTAATAGGGAACTTTAGGAACCACACAATTATAAAGGCTCGTATAGTTATAAGGGAGGTGTATAGGCTAGGGTTTAACAACGTGCCTAAACTAATTATAGAACTACTAACTAATTACAATTTTATTATGCTAGATTACACAAAGGTATTTTGCCTATACTATTTAGTAAAATGCTAATAAGAGTCAATAGCTAAGTAATAACCGCTTCCGTTCTGACGCAATAGTTGCTAGCATAGTTAGTATATTTTATGGTAAAGGAAGAAACGGCCTTGCCCAATTACCCTGCTCTTATAATATGTTTAAAAAGCTTACCGGCAATACTATTGCTTTTATTTCAATAGCAATATATTATGTAATTAGGGAGTATAGAACTGGGTTTAAGGGAACGGACAACTTTTATAGCACTATTATTAGCGGTTAGTGCATATCCGGTGTTTTACTACCTATTATTATTCTCTAACCCGTTGTAGAAGCCTACGCCAACCTCTTAAGTAGCTGGAACTAGATATCTAGAAAACAGCAATTTAGAATCTGGCTACGGCTTTAGCCCATAGTTAATAAACATACTACGGGCCCAATGCCGGATTAATTAACTATAGAAATTATTAAGAACCCGTATAAAGATAACCTTAACGACCTTATAGCGGATCTAAGCGATAACGCAAGAAAGAGGTTCCTTGTAAGCCTTAGCAACAACAAAATTAACACGATTATTAACTTAGGCTATTTATTAGTGAGCCGGGCTATACCATCTAATCTACTAAGTCTGTCTCGAAGGGAGAGCTTTAAAGTAGGCCAGACTAGTCTACTAAGTCTGTCCCAAATGGAGAGCTCTAGAGTAGGCCAGACTAGTCTACTAAGTCTGTCCCAAATGGAGAGCTCTAGAGTAGGCCAGACTAGTCTACTAAGTCTATCTTAAAAGGAGAGCTTTAGAGTAAGCTAGAAAATCTAGGGCCCTACTACTACTATAATATTTGCTAATTCAACTTTTGGAACTAGCTAAGTTTGTTAGATTCAGCAGAATATATATCCTCCGCCCTAGTGTACCACTTTGTCCTAAATATAGGAACCGGCAAGCCTAGGCCGGAAAGGTTTAAATCTAATAAGTTATTTACACAATTTAAGCAGTACTATAGCCTTACAGAGGACAGCTATGGCTGGTATAGTAACGGAAAAGCAATATCAAATTTAATTAAGAATAAGGAGTAGTATATAAAGTTTATAATATATACTCTGGACTCTAGTATGGAGGAGCTAGTAGAGTTTTTAGTAGGAGATTAGGTGTAGAACTTTCCATACTCTCCTATAGGATGACTGCGGCTTCTTTATTATATATACTAGCTCTTAATCTACCTTTCTTTCGGCCTATATCTGCTACTCTTAGTAGCTACTTTTTGGCTATATATATGTGCTATGCTAGCAAAGCTAAATACTTATAGTATATTATTGTCGCAGGGAGAGCAGGAAAGGTCTTATGCTTTTAGAATATATTATAAAACAGTTGGGATATTATATTAAATTGTCTAAAACAATATAATGGATTGTATAAAGAAGTGTATACAATTTGCTTTGCAAGCCTTATAAATAGCTTTAAAGTAGCCTTTGTTTATTATCTAAGATATACTATTGGTATAAAAGAGGTGGATGGCTCCAAATATAATTATAGTTGCAGGTTGCGCGTAGGCTGCGCGCAGGCTACGTGTTAAAAAAACATAATATAGGCTAGTTGGTTGAGTTGCCAAATGCCCTTAACTGCGCGCCAATTGCGTCAACCACCAACCATTGAGGCCATTGGTAGGGTACCATATTTTGCCAATATAAAGGACTATAAGAAGCTCTGGCTCTATAAGCACTGCCATTAAAAAAAGGCTTATAGTACCCAGCTCTTTAATATAGTCTCTACCTTATTAATTGCATTTTATTTAAAAAAGACCTATAGAATAACTAGAGCCGGTAGGGATTCTAACTCTATCTTATTATAAGGATAAAGTTCTACTTACGCAGGCTTTATATAACGTGGTCTTCTTCTACCGCCATTTAATGATCTTAAATATAAAAAGAACCTTATTAATATAATCATTGCCTGCGACCTTAGCTTTGCAACTATTTAAAATATATAATTTTAACAGCTCCTTATTTCTAGCCAACCTAATATTAAAGCAATCCTTCTATTCTCGCATACTATAATTAGGGGCTGGGTAATAGATATATTTTAGTTAAGGAAGACACAGATTAAGGACAAGATTTTATATATAAAAAGCAAAATTAACCTCTTACTTGATAGCTGGCGCTCTCCAAATTATAATAAGTATATGGCGATATGCGCTTACTTTATTAGTAAGGAGTATAAGCTTAAGCACTGTCTTCTAGGTTTCCGGAAAGTAAATGGAGCAAAATCTGGCTAATTAATTGCAGAAATTACAGCTAATGTTATTAATAACTACGAGATTGGCCAGAATCTTAGAGTGCTTATAATGGATAATGCTACGGACAATAATACTATACTAAAGGAGTTAGCAACTCGGTTTAATATTAACGTTGGCTATTCGCGCCTATAATATCTTGGTTATATCATTAACCTAGTTATTAAGGCCTTACTATTTAGTAAGGGTGTTAGTAAGCTTAAACGGAAGCTAGCTAGTACTTTATATAATAAAGCATTTAAATTTTGGAATGGTATAGGCCTAATTAGCAAGCTCCATAATATCTGTGTCTATATTAACTATAATTTAATAAGAATAATAACATTTAGAGAGTACTAGGAGGAAGACTTCCAATATTACCAGCTTCTTATAGATGGAGGAATTTAGTGGAATTTAACTAAGGCTATAATTTCTTGTGGTATATTCTATTTCTTTTTATTTATATAATAATACTAGAGCGCATTACCTGCCATATTGCCGCCATATCGCCGCAATATGCTGTATATTGCCATTCTTGGTTACTACTAGGGGTATTATACTACGCGCTATTTCTAGGCTCTTTATAGCCGTGGTAAGTCACTATAAGTTGCCAGCTGGCAACTTATGCCGCATATTCCTATAGCAGCGCTTATAGTAACCGATATAACTTAGGCATACTACATAATGAGCCTTGGCGGTTAGCTGTATATATTTGTTTATATTAGTCCTAGCGACCCCTTCTTCTTCTCCTTTACTTAGTACTAATAAATGCTAGCAATTAAACTACGTGCTGCTATTACCCTCTACCAAACCCGCTAGAAACTTCCAAACCAGCAGTGTGCCTATAACCTTTAATAAGACTTTCTATAAGAGGCCAATTAGAAGGACCTAATTAGGTGGCAAAAAATACTAGTTCCCTTTAAGAGCTTTATAAACAAGAGGAAGGTTAAGCATAGGGAGTTAGTTAAGAGGGACAATATAGCGCTCTATGGAGAGTTCTCTATGGTATAAACTTTATATATAATGTTCTTAAGAAGGCGTAGAAGGAGATTAATAAGTCTAATGCTGATTTTAAACAAACTAAGCACTATAACACTGGTATTAACACGGCCTGGCTAAAGCTTAAGAAGTACTTTAAGCTAACAGATTTCTCACCTCTTTACATTGCAGCTATTGTCCTTCACCCTACACGGCAATTTAAGTACTTTAAGGATAAGTGGGCATAGCATCCAAGTTGGGTTAAGACCGCAAGGAAGGCATTTAAAGACCTTTTCCTAAGTTATTATAAAAAGGTTCCTAATGTTAATTCCGCCTTTAACTTTAAGAATTAGCTAAATAACACAAAATCTTCCTACCTTATATACGACAAATTCTTAGTTAATTACCTATTATGGAAGTATCACAAGCAGAAGAAGAAGGATATAGATAGTCTAGAGCTTAATACCTATCTAAGGTTTTTTGATTGCCGGCTTCTATTAATTAAGGACCCGCTTATATAGTGGAAGGAGCATTAAACTGACTTTCCTATCCTTGCACGTATGGTATTTGATATATTCTCAATACCAGCAATAAGTAGTAAGGTAGAACGCGTATTCTTAGCGGCTAAAAGGCTTATTACAGATAAGCGAAATTGCTTAGGAGCAGAGGTTATAGAGGCTAGTAAGTGTTAGAGGTACTGGCTAAAGGCAGATCTTATAGATTAAAGCGAATTCCTGCGAATTCCTGCAATTAATGAGCTCAATATCTTACCTTATGTTCTTTTTGTCACTGTATCGCGACACGTTGCTAGGACAACCTCCTGGCCAAATAATTGATTGGAAGTTCAATCAAATCAGCCGTCAATCAGGCTAGCTTCAATCAAATACGGCCCGTGCGTCAATCAATCAAATATCCCGCCAATCAATCAGGATATTTGATTGTTGGCAGCACTGGTTATGCCTGAACAACTGCTGGAAGAAATTGATGGACATGAACTTGGATAGATGGTTGTGCCAGAACAACTGCTGCAAGAGCTTGGCGGGCAGGAGCTGGAGAAGATAGTTGTGCCCGAACAACTACTGGATGAGGACAAGAACTTGGAAAGACCGTAGTTCCCGAACAACTGCTGGGTGAATCTGAAGGGCAGGAGCTTGGGTATACCGTTGTCCCTGAGCAAGTGGTGAATGAAGTGCTACACGCCGGGTATGATGTTGGCATAATGGTGGTTGGGGTGCATTGAGTTGAGGAACTAGTACAGCTTAAGCAGGTTGTCGGATAGATGGTTGAGCTACGGCGTTGAAACGACCTTAGCGTTGTTGTAGTAGTGCTGGTAAGCGGTGCCGGCACCGTCTCAGTCACGATTAGTGGGACATAGATTATTAAGCCGCTGCATTGACCTGGAGAGACACTAGAAGTTATCGTTAGTGTCGAAATCGTCTCAGAAAGGGGCGGCATTGACTCGGAGTACTACTTTGGGTGAGAGTGATAGATGTTGTGGAAATTGTTGTGGGCAGTCCCGGAACTGTATTTGAGGTAATAGAGCAAGGCAGCGATACTGTGGACGTTGTAATTGAGGGCGTGGTCACGGTGACTACGTATATGATTGGGGTCTGACTTGTCGAACAACTTTGCGATACAATAATGGCTGCGGGTGTTCCAGATACAGTTGTTGTAGATGGCGGCAGACAACTTCCTGGAGATGAGATTGGTCCAGACGTAGTGGAAGATACCGATACAGTTGGCGCGGAAGACCTTGCCAATGTGCTGCAGGCCCCGGGTAGTGACGGTATCGTCGTTACGGTAACGAGAACCGGGAGGATACTCGTTACCGCGCAGCAGCTACCCGACGTAATATTCCCATAATTTGTCTGAATTTGAAATATGCTTGTAATATATGAGGTACCTCCGCCTCATATTGTTGGGGTGACGGACATGGCAAAGTGGTGAACCCTCCATACGATGTCATTGTAATAGTTGCGGTGACTTCGCGGACGTTGTAGGTTTAGGCGTTGGGCACGCGGAGATTGTAAAAGTGGAAGGATGTTGTGATGATACAGTATATCCTTGTGTACAAGAGCTAGGATAAGACGTGACGATTATAGTCTTTGCTGAGCTAGTTGAGGAACTGCTGCTAAACCGCGACAACGACATTGAGACCGCATAGCTAGATGTGCTCGAAGTTACTAAGCTAGACCAGGAAGTGGAAGTAGAAGAAGACAGCGCGTGACTCGCGCTGGAGGTTGTTGATTCTAGTAGAGAGTAAATAGAGCTGGTTGATCTATGTCAACGAAGAACTACTTGTGCTGGACTGGACGGAGGAAGTAGGCTTCTGCTGACTGGTGCTCGAAGTTATTGAGCTAGTGAGCATTGTCACGCTAGAAGGCGTACTAGTATTGATGGCCTGGAGGCTGATTAAAATGTCGATGAGGATGTGACAGAGGTCCGATACTGGGTGGAGCTGGTTGAAAACGTTGAGTAGGAAACTAACGAGATACAAGTTGTGCTACTCGTATATGATGATGTAGAGGGGATGATGCTTTGGGAAAGTATTGAATTTGAAGATATTGCTATAGGTACGAAGGGGTACTGGTATCCCATCACCCGTCAATTATCGTCTTACGTTATCGATAAGGATTTGGCCAATTAGGAAGCATGGATTGAGTACGGTTCCTTAGTGTTGTATGCACGGGCCATACCTTAGCGATAACGTAACGGGATACTGAGAGTATCGTGGAATAGATGACGTTGAGCATGGCGTTCCTTCGTTGTATGACGGCACTGTGAACCTGCCTAATGTCCATGGCGACCAGCCTCCCTGGTCGGCAGGTTGAGTCCATTGATGATTGGTCCACTCTTTTTCTTTGCTTTCTCCAGCTAACACAAGTAGATTTAAGAATGCGACTAAGAAGAGAAGTTTCGCGACCATGACGGGCTTCAATGAAGATGGTAGGAAAAGACCGTAGATAGGATTCAAATACCAGCGAAAGACTACAGCAAAAGGCGCAAGCACAAGATTACAACAGAAACTTAGCCAACCTTGCGGACGAGGCGGTATTTGGACGCGCCTTCTTCCAAGAAATTGACGATTAAAAGAATACAACCTGCTAGGATGGCATTGTTATGAGGATGAAAGAGAAAGCGAGTGGCGGTCAGGGTGGCTTGCCATTACTGGCCTTCAGCAGTCGCAGGCTGGAAGAAGCATGGACTTTTGACCAAGTCAATCTTCTTTGTAGATTCCTTAGGTACTAGGTGAGCAAACCACAGCCAGCCTAGCGCAGGACATGTTGTTTTCGTCTGCGTCGCATCGCATAGTGGCTGATTGAATCCTGACTATTCATTGAATTACCTCCGCTTTCATTCGTGCAGCGACCTCCATCTCCTCCCAGCTCCTCGCTCTCATTGGTGGCACTTTTCGAGACCAAAATGTGCTCCGGTGCTAGCACTTCTCTGGCCCGCCGAAGGCTTCGATGATCTTCAGGTCATGCACCCTAATGGCCAGTGAATGACGCGCACTCCCACAACCTGCAGCGCTTAGCACGTGCTTAACCCAATTCGCTATAGCGGTTTGAGGCAGTGCATGAGAAAACGCTCTAAACCATGATTAATTGAACGTGCTTCGCTCCCATTGTTTAAGGTGGAAAGCCCGGTAGTTTAGTCTACAGTATCTCCGCACCGTTGTTTCGCGGAGCATCACATAGATGTTCCTGCAGCGAAACGATTCAAGGAGAATTAGAAGTACCGGAGGTCTCTTTCCCGCTGGGCTTTACCTTCAGATCACTGATCAAAATGCAGTCTCCCGTCGCAGTCACCTTAAATGCCGGGTTCAACGTCGTTGCTATCAACGTCGTCTCTCTGATATCCGATTTCAAACGACACGTTCATTTAATGCAAACTGTGATCATCAACATCAAATGATCATTTCGGGTATCCCAATTACACTCGCTCATTCATATCCTTTTAATGACTCATCCCAAGCCTAACACACCACCACCTCCGCCATCCCGACCCAGATAACCCAGCCAGCACTCCACCATCATGGTCCTCAACCAAGTCGACCCCAAACCTATCCCGGACCCCGACAACTCCACCGTCTACACAGCCGCCACACCCCCCGAAACCGTCGCCGCCGACCTGGACGACCATGACCCGTTCGGCGGCGCCGAACCCAGCTCCTCCTCGGTCCCCTGGCCCGGCTCCACCTTCATCATCCGTTCCGTCTCGTTCGGGCACGTGATCACGCTGCTTGACGGGCAGATTGTGCTGGCCCAGCCGGGAGGCCGCGGCTCCATCCACTGGGCGTGCGTGGAAACCAAAGGCTGGCTCGGCTTCCGGAATCTCGCCTCAGGTAGGTTCCTAGGTCACGATATAAAAGGGAGAGTGTGCTGCTCAGTCGAGCGGCATCGAGGGTGGGAATACTTTTGCGTCAGGATGAGGCCGGAGGGAGGCTATGTCTTGCTCATGACGCATTTTGAGAGGCTTTGGCACGTGGGGATCAAGGTGGAGCAGGGGGTAGAGAAGCTGGCGAAGATTGAGGATGGGGGATCCGGTGGGATCGTTTGGGAGTTTGTTAAGGTTTAGTGCCCTAAAGCCCCTTACGTTCTTCGAGTTGTCGACAATGATTCCTTTAGGACGACACTTGCCGATTTGACTAAACTAAAGAATACGCCGTGATTCTAATGGGAAGCGCACGGAAATGCCTTTACAAGAAGCTCTTAGTCGCTTAAAAGGCCACTTTATAGAGCACATTCCGAAGCATATTCTCACTCCCCAGGATGTCTGATTTATGCTGGTGATAGAAACCATGCAACCGATAGTCTAGCTTACATGGCCTGCTTGGCAATATCCTCTTATATCAATGTCCAAGTTCCTTGAGGCAGCAATATCGTAAATTATAAAATTAAATGAATCATGGCTTATATGGATTTTACTTTGAAATATTCATGCACAGCCTCAAAATGTTGTAACAGATTAAGTTTAGTGTGTGCCAAGCGCTGCAGGTCATATGCAGCTTTAAACTGTGGAGTGCACGAAAAAGCGGAAGCCAATCTGCGGGATGCGGTCATCAAATACAACGCAAAGCCACTCCACCAACCTCCAGCTGGAACCGGCTATCAAAGCGGGTCCACAACCAGACGCACAACCAGACGCATCACCCTGCAGCTGTTATCCATTCGCGATTATGAGCATACTGGATATGCGCGAGGGTCTGCTCAAAGCATATAATGGACCTTCCTCTCAGCTTCCATCGTCGTGTAAACCTTGTTATTATGGTTTTCTTATCGACCGCAACTCGCTTCCAGATAAGAGCCTCCCACATCAAAATATCGTCTTTGTATACAAATTCTCATACAAATCAAATATAATCATATGCGCATACCTTCTTAACTCTATTTCCTCACCATGAGCCCAAGGCTTCCTCCATACCGTGTCTGGCAGATCTGCGTCGCCTTATACTACGGCTAGGCAGTTAAATGGATTATTGCAGCCACTCAAATACATAAAACGACGATATACCGTATCAGAACATCTTTGGATGTATAGGGGACTCCTTACCCACCAAGCCTTACTAGAATAGGGAGGCCTCAAGTTCTTACTACTTTGCATAAGAATGTACGTAACAATTAACGTCATAGTGTTTAGTTAATTTCTAACCAATTTTAATAGGCTCTCCTTGCATTTCTTACCAATCAGCCAACTGCCTTCCTTAATAAAATGGCCTGGTTTCTATATGACGAATTTAATATAATTATAGGCCTCTTAACTATCTGGAAGACACTTTCACGCGTTCAGTAGAGTAGGAAGGTAGTATAAAGAAAAGCGCTTAAGCGGGCAGAGGATCTACATTCCCTATAGAAGGGACGCTAGATTACATGGGACATTTGCCAGTTAGTGTTTATTAACAAATTAGGAGCCAATAAGAGAACTAGGTATAGGAAGTTTAGGTAGAGCCCTATTAATCTACCTGCAATTAAGGTCTCTTTAATTCAACGCTCTAAGCAGTGGAGTATACTACCAGCCTACACCTATAATGGCTTCCTTAAAGGGACGTTAATATATTAAGGCTCTATTACTGCTAAAATATTTAACGCTTAGATTAAGGCTGTAGTTCTACCACAGTGTATACCTAGTACAATCTTAATTATAGATAACGCATCAATTCACAGAAACCAGGTAGGGGAGTTAAATTAGGTGAGTATATATATATAAAAGTTAACAGGAAGCAGGAGCTCCGAACCCTCTACAAGAGAGCTAGCGTCTATATAGAGTATCTGCCACTATATTCTCCAGAGTTTAACCCAATCAAGCTTGCTTTTCATAACCTTAAGACGTAGGTTTAACGCAATATTCACAGTCTTAGTAACTATATAGACTTTGGAAGCTTTTTAAGATTTAGTATACAAAATATAGGTAATCATATAGCTGCGCAATCGCATTTCCAGCACGCAGGTTATCTAGTAGTTGACTAGTTAGTTTCTTATATATATAATTAGTGTAAAAGACACTAGAAGAATATAAAGCCTACCCAAATTTAAACTTCCTATAAGCCCTTAGGTCTCGTCAAAGCTTTAATAGGGTACCTCCCTTAAAGCTAAGGTCTTCCCATATACTATTACTGATTTCGTTTTTATTCCGCAAGGCCTCTAAGTCATAATTATTTTTAAGCAGGGTGTCAGCAATATGATTAAGCTCAGTAATTAGCTCTACCAAGCTCTAATATGGCTGCGTTTAAAGCCAGTTAAAGTAGTCGCGAAGCTCTACGGTAGGATTAAGCCCGGGCGCAATTGGGCTTGTTAGAGGCTCTACTACTTAATTTAAATTGTCCGGCTTTACTAGGGGAGGTTGCTAGGGAGGTTGTTAAGGTATAACAGGCTACTAATATAGGTAAGGAGCGTACTATATATACTGCAGGTGTTGATATTAAGCAGGGTATAGTTAATAAGGGGTATAGGAGGGGAAGTTTATTAGATAATTAAGCATGGCCTTCGTCTATTACGCCCTTATCGCACCGTCCTTTTGGCTTAATAGGATCGCAATTTAAGCAGGAGGCTTATTAGTAGTAGCCTTCCCCTTAAGGATCTCGTTCCCCTATAATGTTATTATAGTTCCATTAATTGGGTAGTAATCTGCTGGGTAATCTAGGTTGCTATTAACCCAGCAAGTACGCCCACTATTCCAGCATGCGTCGGTTCTGCATTCCCATTAAAATGCGATTAGTGGGCCTCTATTCTTAGCCATAACTTTGTTTAGCATAGTGCTAGGTAGATTTAGGCGTTAAATAGCAGTAGCACTGCCACTAGAGGCCTTCCCTTTCTTACTTTGGCTAGTTATGGCCTCTATAAGTGTTTCTAGTTAAGTACTAAGAGCCTGCGTCGCATAGCCTCCTAGCGAATTTAATAAATCTGACGTCGCAGGGAGCTCTAAAAGTATTGCGGTAGCCTCTACTTTTAAGCCCTTCCTTTTGTCACTGTGCTAGGCGTCTAAGATAGAATCTATGGCTTAGATATCTTTATGGCTATATAGATCTATAATAACTTTATCTTTTTTGGTACCCTAATTGTAGGAAGCTGCAGCTTAAATTAAGGCAATAGGCTCAAATCGCCCTAGGTGTTTTACTTAAACTTCGTTAATCCAGGTGATTAATTAAAAGTATATAAAACCTCCATATATATGCACTCTTTTGGCAGTATTTGCAAGTAGTATTACTCCTACTACTGCACGCCAAGTAAGAGTATATTGAATAATCTCTAAATCTACCTCTGGCTCTAGTTCCTGTATTATATCTAATTTGGATACAGCCTTAGATAATACTAAGGGAGACTCCTCTCTTGTAGCAGCTTCGGTAGCTTAACGTTCTGCTAGTATTGTATGTAGCAATTTATATACTAGTCAAGGAGGTGGCTTCTTATAAGGCTTTAGCTTCTTTAACGTCTTCTTCCTAGCCTGTTTAGAAGATTGCTAAGAGGATACTTCCTTATTCTCTACTACCTTTCTTAACCGACATTGCCGCCGCGGTAAAGTTTGTGTTGCTAATTAAGTTACCTTATAATTATCAAGAGGATAGTCTAGAGGCAGTATACCAGCTAGAATAAAGCCCTCCTTACTAGGGGGGATAGTAGTAAAAGAGCTATAGTTCTTATTCTTATTAATCCCAATATCGTCCTTATCCAAGAAGTCAACCTCATTATTACTTACTTTAATGGCAACAGGAGAAGCTTCCGTGTCATTAGTTTTGCCTTTTTTAGGTGTAACCTTAGTGCGCGGAGTATTCTTAATAAGAGAACTAGAGCTAGGGTAACCTTGTGGAGCACATTAGGGTACTAAGACCTACAACGCGGCTCATTTGCGACGGCTTAATAGGGGTGCCATATCAACTAAAACACCTGCCGAGACTTGGTGATAGAAAAGCCAGTAAGAAATAGAGCTTCATATATTTTTGAGTGAAAAAAAGTACTGCGCATATGATTATATTTGATTTGTATGAGAATTTGTATACAAAGACAATATTTTAATGTGGGAGGCTCTTATCTGGAAGCGAGTTGCGGTCGATAAGAAAACCATAATAAGACGGCTTCTGGTCTTACTTGCGCGCCTTCCTAACAACCGCAGCCCAGCCTGACAAAGGGCAATCGACGACAATCTAGGACATAATGGTCGGAAGCATTAACGCAATTCAGCTTGCTGTTCAGCAAGCCCAAGGTTCCACCGTTGGAGTGGTCCCTCCAGACGGAAGCGTCCAACCACGACTAGAGATTGATGACTTCATTCAAGATGCGGATTTGGTTAACTTTTACCGGAAAATGCCATTTTCATACTTCCAGACTGCTGGTGCGCGCGGGGCTGATTCATGAGCATTAAATTGGCCATTTTTCTGATATTTCCTAAGCATACACAGAAGGTCATGGGCAAATTGGGACAAAGTTGACCCACACAAATCCACCGTGAATTCGATGATTTTGTGAAAGAAGGAAACGGACCTAAGCAGGGCCTAAGCCTGTACTCTGGCTCCTGCTCCCACAGCTCAATTCTATTTCCCAGCTGGCATCGCGCTTACCTGGCTATGCTCGAGGTACCTCATTGCTCCTAATCACAGCTTCACGAGTCTCCGATGTCTAACGAAACTGCTAGCAATCCCTATTCCTTACCGTAGTCGATATCGCCAATAGATTTCCAGAGCCACAAAAGAAAAATTACATGTCTGGGGCGGACCGATTCAGATCACCCTTCTGGGATCTATTTCTCCCCCGACAAAAATTGATGAATGTCCATGGATATCCCATCCACAGATGCGGTATTCCCATAATTCTCATGATTCCAAAAGTGCGCGTGCGAATACCGAAGTGACCGAGGAATTAACCGAAATCGATAATCCTCTTTACAGCTGTCGGCCCCCAGATGGAACTAATAAATGGGATGAGGCTGCTTGAAATGGGCAGATCGAAACTACCCTGTCAGTAAATCCTGCGTTCTAGCCCCCCATTGACATATATTCAATTCTAGCAGGTGCATTAGACCGAAGGGCCGCATGACAGATTTCCTATGCATACTATTCGCGGAATTTCGACAAACGGAAATAGTGACCATAGCTTCGTCAATCAAACTCTCGACAACGTGCTCAGTCACAGCACCAGCCGTGGGCTGCCTCTTGGTGGAAAATGTACCGAATGATTCTGGGACCTTCGTTGACGTACGGAGAGATGTCAAACACATCTTACGTTCCACCAGGCGATAACAAGTCAACGAAGAATGAGCAGGACTCCGTGGAAGGGTTTCACAACGACATTCATGTGATGTGAGGAGCAGGACGCGGGACCGATCAATCGTATATCTATGGACACATGGCGCTCAATGAATACGCCGCCTTTGACCCTATATTCTGGCTCTATCATGCGTCAGTAAGGGAATAGCTTCAAATTAGATTGATCGTTGACGGCTGTTATAGGAATATCGATTGTATCATTGCCATTTAGCAAGCTTTGAACCCCAAAAAGTGGTTCAAAGGGCAGCCCCTCCGTGGTTGTCCCACATACGTCACGGCAACTATGACTGAGGAGCGATAAACTTCGCCGCTTGTACCGTTTCGCAAAGGATTCGGCGATAATGGCACACCGCTCTGGTGGACATCAAATGAAGTTCGTGATTGCAGAACCCTTGGTTACACATACTGTACCCCTAGATTCCTACAGAGAAATCAAACATTGGCTCGCTGCGAAAGTGGGTTAATGATCACTGTGGACTTACGAATGGGATTCAAGATATGTAGTTTGGATTTATCTCTCTATGAGGGCACGATGTTAGAGGGAGAGATAGCTCTGTTTATGAGTCGTCTTTGCTGATATTCACCACCTGTTTTGAGGCGGCGATTTCTGCTAGAACATACTGCGATCTTGATTAGCCTTAACTATTAAACTGAGGGATACGCATAGTCAGATTAATCAATGGCCGCTAGATATGTAAAATTATAAAAGTGTACGCATATAGGTCTTGGATTCGTGTATTAGGCGTTGAAAACCAAATAGGGCCTAGTTCGGGGTTTCTACAGGGGGGGTCCCTCCCCCTACATATAGCCTAGATTCTCTTCAATTTGATCCTCGCACGAGTTCTGACATTAGGGTTGTACACATAGTGCCCGTGATAGATCTGGCTATGCTACCAGTAGCCTAGTGTAGGATAGCTTTAAACACTAGAAAATGAACCTCTGCTGCTGAAAAGACGACCGAGTAGTGGTTTGGTTTTGCTCACCTCGTACACTATAAAGCTAATAAGTCGGGCTCGGAAATGGTTGGATACAGCGCAAAATTTTCACGAGTCCCATTCAGCGTGTTCCCAGCCGGAGGAAATTCCTCACTATCCAATCAGGGTATCATAATAAACACCCTCAATCACGTCCTGCTCGATCTGGCAGAGAGTGGGTGGGACTCTCCGATGTGAGGCTTGTAAAGCGGAAGATCTGCACTCCAAGGATCCACAACATGCTGACGACCCTAGCATCAGTAAGCCATTCGTACACCGCCAAGACACTACGGTGTGTTGATGAGCAACTATAATAAAGGGCATCATTAGCTCCTTTTTTTGTGAATTTCCTGGTCCTTCGAGCTGATGCTGTGTGCCTTTCGTGTTCATCGGGAAGTCACATAATCTTCTCTTTCTGCTTCAGCAATGATTTCCCCGAAGACTAAAGCAAAACTTTCTTTCTGGGCAAGGCGACTCGAATGTCCAGTAGATGAAAACGCAAACTATAAGAACACGTTTTGGTGCAACCGAGATCTGATCCCCATCCCGCCGGACAGAAGAACATGGAGATGGCAGGATTTCGCAGGATACTGGGTGATAGCTGGGATCAACACGACTCCATGGACTGCTGGTGCATCTCTTCTTACACTAGGGCTCAGTGTACCACAATCGATAGGTGTAGTGGTTGGTGTAGGCCTGATATCTGCTTTGGTGGCCGTTTTTGCAGGACGGCCAGGCTCACGTCTTTACCTTGGCTTCACTGTTCTCAGTAGAGCTTCCTGGGGAATGCGCGGAGGTGAGAGGTCCCGGAGCAACCGATAGATTTGATTTCGCACTAGCTGATTGATTCAAGGCTTCTGGCCTGTGTTAAACCGTATCATGAATGCATGCATATGGATGGGAATCCAAATGTATTGGGGAGGACAGGCAATCAAAATCATCCTTCGGGCTTTGATTGGAAAGCCTTTTATCAATTTAAAAAACACTCTCCCTCCATCAGCAAATGTAGATACAGCAAGTTTGATCAGCTTTTTCGTTTTTGTTGTTGTGTTCCTCCCGTTTCCTATGATACCGCCTGAGAGACTCCAAATCCCGTTCAGGATCACATTTGTTATGATCACCTGCACCATGTTTGGTCTTCTGATATGGTCACAATGCGCGGCGCATGGCCCTGGCGAACTCATCCATGCCGGCTCGACAAAACATGGGGTTGTTCTCAGTTGGAATACTGTTTATGGCCTTCAATCCTTGATCGGCGCCCAGGCCTCCGGCTGTCTCGGTCAATCTGATTGGACTAGGTACGCACAAACACCTAATTCGGCATTATTTGGACAGCTGGTCACCGCTCCAATCTTCATTTGCGTAACATCCATTTGCGGTATTCTGATCACTTCCGCCGCTGCGACCATCTATGGCGAGTATATTTGGAACCCTTTCGAGCTTCTTCTCACGATGCAAGAGAGCTCAGGATCAGCAGGCACACGCGCCGGGACCTTCTTCGCCGGTTTAGGGTTCCTTACTAGCCAGCTTTCTCTTTGCCAGATGTTGAACGGAATATCCACCGGCATGGATATGGCTGCTTTATGTCCGAAGTGGATAAACATCCGTCGTGGATGCTACATCCTCACAGTTATCGCCACTGCAATATGCCCCTGGAACTATGTTACTAGCCCAGGCACCTTCATCACGGTACTTAGCAGCTGGAGCGTCTTCCTGTCCCCTATGACAGGAATTATTATCAGCGATTACTTCCTGGTTCGCCATGGACAGTACCACATTGGTGATTTATACCTTGGAAATAAATCCAGCGCGTACTGGTATGTCTGGGGTTTTAATCCACGAGGGTTTGCAGCATGGATTTTGGGGACGGTACCATTGCTTCCAGGCTTTGCGAGGGCTGTGAAACACACAGCGAATGAGAATGGTTGGGACCATATATATGAGATCAGCTACTTCTATGGGTTCTTTGTCGCGTTGGTGGTACATGCGGTACTGCATACGGTGTTTCCGGCTAAACGGCAGCGGGGAAGTAGCCCATTTGTCCTGTCGATGCATGCGGAGATGCTGGACAGAGTTGAAGGCGAAGAGGGGCGAAAGCAAGACACCTCCTCAAAAGAGACGGAAGCCGCTAAACCTTGAATACACAATGTAAACGAGTGTTGCCTATTTCATTTTACTTAAAAAAAGGAGTGGATAGAGGGCATATATAGGAACAGGAATTCTGCAGTCAAATCAACGACTTGCGCTGTCTGTCTCAACCGTAGGATGATTTCCTATCCCTTGTTGGCCGCCGAGGTAGCCTTACTACAAAGGTGCGACGGGTGCTGTGCGACGTCCGTATCAGACGGTGTCAGTCTAGTTTCAACCTGTATCATCACTCTCTAGGGACCCCTGTAGGAGGTCAATTTCTTATGTATATTAGGGCTCTTAGAGCCACCTTGAATAAAACAGATCACTCGTACAATTCTGTGTCTCTACCTATCAGCTAGCTTATGTCATTTGTCGTGATACCTGCTTGGCTGAAATCCCTTAGCACGGCAGCGTCCAACGAGTAGGTGGTCTGTGCGCGAACACCAGTTTCAAAACAACACGAATTCAATCAATTACACCACTACTATGCCTTTTAATCGTGCTAGAATTGATGTCGACCTTACTCAGCCTACTTAACTCTAAAGATTGAGCTTATGTAGCAATTTTATATGGAATTTAACGAACATTACTAGCCTTGTATTCGTGAGCACGAGTATTTAATTCAGCTAATTTAATTGGCTAGTTCTTATCGATAACCGTTGGACGCGAATTGCCGTGCTAAGGGATATAGCCCTAGCTCCGTGTAGAGCCTTGTACAGAGCTTCGTGCAGAGCCTCTCTATATAGAGTTTGTATTTAGGCTTATTTTTGAAAGCCTTGTAGATAACTTCGTGCAGAGCTTCCGTATCAAAATCCAAGGGGGAATCCTCCTTGCACTCCCCCTCACTGCGTGACAGAAGCTTTATGTAGAGCTCTAAGGGGGACTGGGAGAGACAACCTTGACCCCCCCTTGTAGAGCCGCAAGAGCTTCATGGAGCTTTTAGTTTAATTTATTGTAGAAGCGCTGTGGAGGGCTTCGTGAGGTATTCGTACGGGCATGCAGGCATTCGTGTAGACATTTGTGTAGACATTCGTGCAGACATTCGTGTAGACGTTCGTACGGGCGTTCGTGCAGACGTTCGTGTTTGTAGCACCTTCCTAGTATATTAGTGCTGCGTATTAATAGAGCCTTAATTATACCTTAGTTAATAAACCCAAATACTAATCTAACTAGCTACTAGCTAAATATAGTAAAAGCTTACTACTAAATAGAGTCTAACTTTAAAATAGAGCTTATAGCATGCTAATTAAATCCAATATTTAGATACTATTTAAAGTTAATTAAGGTAGAACTAAGACTAGGTAATATTAATATTTGTATATATAGAGGTACTGCCAAAAATCTAGAATTTTTCAGCTGGGCAGGTATCAAGACAAATAACATAAGCTAGCTGATAGGTAGAGACACAGAATTGACTAAGTGATCTGTTTTTATTCAAGGTGGCTCTAAGAGCCCTAATATACATAAGGAAAATAACCCTAGTTCGACCTTCGGTGTCCGTAGTCGTTCGGTATCCGACACCTTAGCAGTAAAGCTACCTCCGTGGCCAACACACCCCCTTAAATCTGACGTAGAGCGGCAGAGCTGGATTACTAGATTAGGCAGTCGGGATAGACGACCTAGTGGTAAGCTTTGCTGCTGTCCAAGTGTTAATTTATTAGGTATCTGATATCGCGGAACCCTACCACTTTAACAAATTTTTGATGATTTTACTTTAAGAGAGCTTTAGTTAGTCCATCTGCAGCCATTTCGCTTATTAGCACCCATTATATAACAAAGCTTCTATTTTGGACCTCTTAATAAAGCTAGAATTAATGGATATCTATATATTAGAGCTTTGTAGATACTATAGGAGTCTCTTTTATCACAATCCATACTAACTGCTAATTGTTATAATTAATAATAATGTCCTATTCTGGATCGAATCTAATAGCTTTAAAGATCCAAACTATATGCTTAACCTCTCCACTGACGTAAGAGAGAGCTAGGAGTTCTGCCTCTATAGTAGATTTAGTAACTGCCTTTTATCTAGTTACCTGCCATGCTATAGGCCTATTAAATAAGCTTATTAAGAAGCCCTATAAGCTCCGTTATATTAGAGCATTATCAGCAAAGCTGGCATTAGAAGCAGCTTTTAGAACCTAGTTTATCTTATATAGCGCAACTATAGAGAATTTAAGAGCAAGGTATCTGGTATTATAGAGATAGGTAAGCAATTTGTTAATCTCCGCAAGATAAGCTAGTAATGGATTTTATAAGAACTTAGCTAGCCTACTAACTGAAAAGGCAACGTCTGGTTGTATAGTAGATGCCAGATATATTGCAGAACCTATACGGCGTTAATATCCTTTTATCTAATTCAGCATAGCTTCTTCCTTATACGGTGTTAATTCCTGGCCCAATAGTGGTATAGCTAATAGCTTTAGATACTCTAGATGGTATATTAAGACTGGCTTCTTAAGATATTAATCTAGACAGAGCCAGAGCTTTCCCTTTTATTAATCTCGCACGATACAAGTATTTAGGAATAACATAAACTAAGGTATTTAGCAGATCTTAAATCAATCTTATAGCTATTTTAGGATATCCTCCATCTACTAACAGCTGCTTGGGTGTCCTATAATTAGGATATTATTAATATAGAAGAATATAAAGATAGGTTCGGTAGGGTGTATATAGAGACACGGCTCGTCTAGTATAGCTTTTAAACCCATACTTTGCAGAGCAGCAGACATTTCTAAAAACTACAATTTAGAAGATTTCCAAAGTCCATATATTGCCTTTCTTAGACGGAGAGAGAATCTAGGTGGTAGGTCTATACCCTTAGGGGGAATAAGGTAGACCTTATTATCAACTGAGGCATTAACAAAGGCATTAACGGCGTTAATTTATATAACATTAAGGTTAAAGCTAGCAATGAGAGCGCATAGTAGACGGAAGGTTTAATAGGCTACTATTATAGCTTTAACCTCCTCTTATAAGACTGCCTAAAGGTCTCCACAGGCGACTAGACGAGCCTTAAATCTTATAATAAAGCCGTCCAAATCTTCCTTATACGTAAAGACCTATATAGTAGGAAGTTAATAAACCTTCTTAATTAGCCGTACCTCATCCTAGGTCTGCTTTCTGGTTAAGCCCTTTATCTTAGTGTAAGCAGCTACTTTAAACTCTATAGCATACTTATAATTAAGCATCTCTTTCCATAACTTTAGTGGCGGTGGAAAGTTATCTTAATATCCATACATCTTTGTAGCAGTAGTATAAAAGGCATAAGCCAATAGTGTCATATCTGGATTAATAAGATTATTACCGTCATTAATTTAAACCATAAAGGCTCATCGTTATAGATCCTAATTTAGCATATCTTTCTTCTTTACTATAGACCGCTTTTTATAGCCAGAACGTCTCTTACCCCCTAATAATAAGCCTGCTATTATTTAAGGTTTGGAACAAGGTGTAGGATCTACAAATAGTAGTTTAGTAACTTCAAAAGATAACTAAGTGGTAGATAATATCTGTAACGTAGATGTTACAGTAGATAGTAATTACTAAGGCGCTAAAGGCGCTAATAGTATAGACAGTTCTAGAGTTAGCTCCAGGGTAGGTAGCTAATAGAGTTCTTCTATTAAGATCTAAATGCTTTTTAACATAGGAGTAATATTAATATTTACTAAATGCGGTAGTCTTACATCTAGTTCTTTATTAAAGTTCTCTATTTAGTCCTTGCTGCTATTTTAAAGATTATCTAGTAGGTTCTAGACTTGCTAAAAACAATCCTTTTAAGCCTATAAGATAATAAGGTATTCTAGTGTTTTAGGAGATTAATATTTCTTTAACTTATCTATTTATATATTATAAGATCGGATAATACAGTTAGTGGTTAGTATCCATACCCTATAAATATTTAATGCTTTTATACCGATAAGATAACCTATTTGGGCTTATGGCTCAAACTTTACCTTTTTAGGAATGCCGTGTTTAATAAGCACGTAGGTTAAATATCTAGCTATATAAAGTCCTGCTAGCCATAGCTTCCGTTTATAAAGTATCTTAAATAAAGTCTTTTAGTTAATAGACTTAATAGGAGTTTAATTAAGTAGGAACACTACTAGAAGCACAAACTTAGGCCATAAATCCATAGGTAACTTTGCTTTAATAACAGCAATCCTTACTTATTTAAAAATGGCTCTTCCTAACCTCTCTATAGGTCCATTTTAAGCTAGGGTATATAGTGTTAATTGCTTAATAATACCTCCATTAAGCTGGATAAGACTCTTTACCCTAGCACCTATACCTTGCTCTTTATCCATATACTAAATACAGATACCTTAAGCATTAAATTTCTTTGCAAATACTATTATTAATTTAAAGAGTGGGAGCAGTATCTCTTACTTATAATTCTTAATAGGAAAAGTATAATGGTACTTTATATAGTTACACTAAAAGTAAGCTATATATATATGTAAGGGATATTATTGCAGGTCACCTCGGGTTGCCCTTAGGACAACCCCCGGACACCCCTTAAATAGCCGTCGGTCACGTACCAGAGGCACATGCCCGTAGTATATAGTCTCCACAATCCTTAAGGCCTTACCTCCTTAAGGATTCGTCTCTCTCACCAATCTATCTTGTTCCACAATCGTGTCCTTATAGCCCCCTATCTATAAGTTCCCCTTATATTTGAATCCTTCCTACTCTTTTTGGAAGGGCAGCTGGCTTTAAGAACCAAATTATTTACATTTTTATTTACACCTACCATCCTCCCTTAAAAATCTTGCGATGACCTAAACGGAAACTCTACAAATACCTCATAGAAAGCCGTCGCGCTAAGGTAGGAAGGTCCCTCCAATAGCGAGAGATTGCAACAATATAAACCTCTAGGCAAGACGGCCGAACGAGCCCTAATACCCAGATACGCCAGGAGCTTAAAGACTCTCGCATACCTACGGTCACCAACAACGCGGAGGAAAACACAGACACCCTCTACAACAGTCACAACGCTGCCGGAAAGCAACTGGAACCCCTCTAGCCCTACCTAGGCTAATTGGAAGATCAAGCGCCAGAAGCAACTTTAAGATCTTCCCCTAAGCCAGAAATGCCAGAGGAATACACTAATGCGTCTAATTAGGGATCCAACCAGAACCCTTCTAGAAGACTATCAGCCTACAATCAGCATAGTGGCGGCGTATAGACTGCTTATAAGCCAAGCAGGCCTACCCCTTTTAGTAACCTAACCTAAACACTAACTCAAAACCCAAGCCTTATTAGGAAGCCTACACTAGTTACTAGTGCTAACACTACTTCTATAGCTGGAGCTTCCCTAGGCCCGAGTTTGGAAAGTCAAGAGCCCCATACTAATATCCTTTAAGATAGATATCGGGAAGCTATTGCAAGGCTCTTAAAAGCTATACGGGAGGAGACTATTGGTAAATATATTAGAACCCTTTAAGGGCAAATCTAAATCTGGTAGGGATTAATCCAGGCTAGATAAACTCTTTTATAACCTAGCCAAGGCTAAGGGCTTCCTAGGGGCTACTTAGTATCTACCTAAGGAAGTATGGAAGACTTGGAGAGTTATCTACGCTATAAATAGAAAAAGGATATAAATTAATTAGCTAAGGCCTTTAACAGCCTAGAACTCTGTTATAGACCCAACGCCTAATAGCTAGACAATTAGGTTCGTGAGGTAGATAACTTCTTTAAGATACTAATAATACGAGATAATACCAAAGAGCGTATATATTAGATTATTAGTAAGATTAAAGACTGATTACTAAACCAGATTGCACTTAATCAGCTTAATAAAGAGCAAATTACCTTATAGCCGCAGCTGCAAACCTTCCTAAAGAAGTGGACTTAAGATCCGTACGTTGTATAATATAATCATACAGAACTATTCTAGAATAGGATATAGCTCGACCGCCATAATTTCCGCTAGTTTATAAACTTTATAGAAACTTATGCTTAACTAATAGATCCAGAGCCCTTTAAAAACAAGGACGGTAGCGTTTATAAAAAGGAGAAGATTGGATTTATCTAGGCTAGAATTAAGCCAGCAATTTATAACAAAATTAAGCGCGTAGGAGCCCTACCGCGGATTACTGTATATACGGATTTTAAACAAGCAGTTCTAAACGCTAAAGATATAGTAAGGAACCAGACCTCTTCTAATAGGAAGCTAGGGGGTTACCAAAAGCGCGGGCACTCTAGTAGTAATATAGGGCAGACCCAAACTTTAAAAAAGCCATTCTTAAAGAGAAATTCGGAAGGGTTAAAGTTAGGGACCTTAAGCAATAAAAAAGACTCCTAGGGCCAACCTAATACCCGTTTAGCACCCTTACGGGAACACTCTAAAAGGTTAAGAGAAAACTTCTCCGGAGGTAAACCCAATTAGAAAAATAAGTAGGGCGATAACCGCACTAATAATCTAAAAAAAGAAAAGCCCTAGTCACGGACCTCTCCCGGCTGCAACTAGGGCAAGATATAGAAGGAGAGACTCTCCGTATTACTATTAAGCTAGAAATGGCACTCCCTATAGGTGAGGTACGTTAGTTCCAAGTACTGTATAATAGTGGCGCCGAAATTAATCTTATATAATATAATTTGGTAAAAGAGCATAAGCTTATCCCGTCGCTAAGGTAGCAGAAACCTATTATAGGGTTCCTGAATAAGCATCGGATTAAACTATATAGTGCCTATAAGCTTATAGTGTTAGTGGCTAATATATATAACCGCACTAAGGTAGTTGGTCCGCAACCCTTCTAGGCGGCTAACTTTAAAGGCTATAACCTTAT